>TARA_R110002012_G_scaffold315684_1_pt1 | contig 32540 bp, 31 predicted proteins | sample TARA_R110002012 | Tara Oceans TARA_R110002012 (sample SAMEA4396515) | marine metagenome | biome: Westerlies Biome; feature: [DCM] deep chlorophyll maximum layer (ENVO:01000326); material: water (ENVO:00002006), including particulate matter (ENVO:01000060) such as... | depth 40 m
CATCCATCCAGCCAACCAGCCCCGCCGAAATACCCCCGGCAGCCCCTCCTCCTTTCACACCAGTGACGTCTACCCCCCTATGCTGCCTGATAAGGTTGGCCCAATGAGCCAGTCCATTATCAAGTTGAGCTACCTGCTCCGGCGACGCCCCCTTTTGCGGCCCGTAAACTGCAGCTGCCCCTGAAGCACCCAGAAGGGGATTGCTCACGTCGCACAGCACAGTTATATGCAATTTTTTTAAGCCTTCCGGCTCAACAATCTGAACTATGTGTTTAAGCGCTTCGCCCGATCCGGCGAGCCCTTCTCCACTACTGCTAAGGAATTTATAGCCAAGGGCAGTGAGTATGCCCATGCCGCCATCGGTGGTTGCACTGCCGCCGATACATAATATAATATGTGTAGCACCCAGGTCGATTGCCTCTTTCATCAGTTCGCCTGTGCCTGCACTGCTTGCCTTCATGGCATTCCTTTCCGTCTCTGAGAGCAACCGCAGGCCAGAGGCATCGGCCATTTCAATGATTGCCAGTTGCTTGCTGGCTATGTATCCAAAAGGTGCCATCACCTTCCTTCCTAACGGCCCCGATACTTCCTTTTTGAAAATCTCCCCCTGTAGCGCATCCACTAGAATAGGCAAGGTGCCATCGCCACCATCGGCTATTGGTTTGCAAACTATTCTGGACTGACATTTACTTTTTTGAAGTCCTTTCTTGATGGCCTCAGCGATATCGAAGGCTGTAGCGGCGCTTTTGAAGGCATTTGGAGCCACAAGTATATTAAGCTCCCGCATTTAGTTGTCCGGCTTGTGTTCGTCTTCTTCAATCTGACCCGGCGTGATATACTGGATCAGCTTGCCAGTGTTCTGCGACACCTCTTTCCATGAATCCATAGGGAAATGAATTTCAACCAGACTGCCCGGCTCCATGTTTCCCACAGTTTCGCCTGTCAGCAGCTCTGCCATATAACTAACGGTGGGGTTGTGTCCTACAAAAAGTACACTTTGGCAATTTACATCCAGCTCATTCACAATTCTTAAAAAAATTCTCACCGAGGCGTCGTACAGCTCCGGGTCTTCCTGAATTTCCTCGGCCGGATACTTGATTTGTTCGGCTATAATCTGCGCAGTTTGAAACGCCCGGACAGCCGCACTGGTAACCATCAGGTTGGGGATCAAATCATGGCGTTTTATGTACATACCGGTATGAACTGCCTCTCTTTGGCCTGACCTGGTTAGATACCTTTCGATGTCTTTTGACCCATGGTCGGTCTCTCCTGATTCTGCATGTCGGACAATCAATAATTTCTTAACCATTCTCTTATAACGTGGTCAAATAAAAGTCAGTATGGCGGGGGAAATATAGCAAAACGAGTCTACCAATATCCCCGCCATTTGATTTTTTTGTTTTTTTTTAAAGATATTTGACCGCCTCACCATTTTGGTAGAAAGGAAAAAATCCAGAGAAATGTCGAAAAACCTAGTAATAGTCGAGTCGCCAGCAAAGGCAAAAACAATTGAAGGATACTTAGGGAAGGACTATTCAGTTACGTCGAGTTACGGCCATGTTCGTGATCTGCCCAAAGGCGATAAAGCGATTGACATCAAGAATGGTTTTAAGCCGACCTACGAAATAACGGCCGATAAGAAGGAAGTCATCAAGCAGTTGAAAAAATTATCGAAGGAAGCTGAGATGATTTACCTGGCTAGTGACGATGACCGTGAAGGAGAAGCCATTTCGTGGCATTTAAAGGAGGCGCTGGACCTGAACGATAAGAACACAAGGCGAATCGTTTTCAGGGAAATTACCAAGAAGGCAATTGACAATGCCATTCAGAACCCAAGAGGCATTGATATCGATTTGGTAAATGCCCAGCAGGCCCGCCGCATACTTGACCGCCTGGTTGGTTTCGAGCTGTCTCCCATTCTCTGGAAAAAAATAAAAACTGGTCTCTCAGCTGGCCGGGTGCAATCCGTTGCCGTACGCCTTGTGGTGGAGCGAGAACGAGAAGTTGAACATTTCAACTCTGAGTCTTCTTTCAAAATCACAGCCAATTTTCTGCTTGCAGGTGGTAAGGTACTGAAAGCAGAGCTTGGCAAAAAATTTAAGACCGAGGACGAAGCACAAGCCTTTCTTGAGAAGTGTAACGGCGCAGAGTTCTCTATCAAAAACTTAGAGAAAAAGCCTACTAAAAGGTCACCAGCACCTCCATTCACCACTTCTACCCTACAGCAGGAGGCCAGCCGTAAGTTGGGTTTCTCGGTGAGTCAGACAATGACCATCGCTCAGCGGCTTTATGAGTCGGGTAAGATCTCTTATATGAGAACTGACTCACTCAACCTGTCAGACGAGGCCGTCAGCGGTGCCACCAACGAAATCAAGTCATCGTATGGCAACGATTTTGTTCAAAACAGAAAGTATAAAACCAAGTCGGAAAGTTCTCAGGAAGCTCACGAAGCCATCAGGCCTACGGACTTCTCGGCTCACACAGCCGGTGCAGAAAGAAATGAACAGCGGCTTTACGACCTGATCTGGAAAAGAGCAATCGCCTCCCAAATGGCGGATGCGCAAATTGAAAAAACCATCGCTTCCATTGGCATTTCCACTACCGATGAGGTACTGACTGCCACCGGAGAAGTGATCCAATTTGAAGGCTTCCTTAAAGTGTATATAGAGTCGACCGACGACGAGGAGGATGAAGAAGAAGCAAAAGGCATGCTGCCACCATTGAAGGTCGGTGAAAAGCTGACTTTGAGGGAAATAACTGGCAAAGAATCGTTTACACGCCCACCTACAAGGTACACAGAAGCGAGTCTTGTAAAACAGCTGGAAGAAATGGGCATAGGCCGTCCGTCGACCTACGCACCAACCATTTCCACCATCCAAAAAAGAGAATACGTTATTAAGGAGTCTCGTGACGGCAAGGAGAGAAAATACAGGGAGCTGACGCTGGCCAACGGCAAAATCACTGCCAAAACAGGTACTGAAAACTACGGTGCCGAAAAAATGAAGCTCTTCCCCACCAACCTGGCCATGGTAGTCAACGACTTCCTGGTGCTCCATTTCCCGAATGTGATCGACTTCACTTTTACTGCCCGGGTGGAGAAAGAGTTTGACGACATAGCCTCTGGCAAAGTGGAATGGCAAACAATGATTGACTCCTTCTATGGCAAATTTCACCCAAGGGTAGAAAGCACCGAAAAGGTTGACCGGTCGGAAGTAGGTGCCAGCAAAGAGCTGGGCATTGACCCGGCCAGCGGCAAGAAAGTGACTGTCAGGCTAGGTCGTTTTGGCCCGCTGGCCCAAATTGGCGAAGCAACCGAAGACGAGAAGCCCAAATACGCCAGCCTGAAAAAAGGGCAGCTGATGGAGAATATAACATTGGAGGACGCCCTTGAGCTATTCAAGCTTCCCAGAGAGATTGGGCTGTTTGAAGAGGAACCAATGGTAGCGGCTATCGGCAGATTTGGGCCTTATATTCGTCATAAAAGTCAGTTTTACTCGCTTACCAAGGATTTTGACCCAATGACAGTCACTGAGGAAGAGGCTGTATTGATTATCAGGGCTAAGAGAGAATTGGAAGCCAACAGGCTCATCAAGAAATTCACTGAAAACGAAGAAGTTCAGGTGCTAAACGGTCGCTTTGGCCCTTACATCAAGTTTGGCAAACAGAACGTGAAGATTCCAAAAGGCAAAGAGCCCAAGGAGCTGACCTACGCCGAATGCGTGGAGCTGGCCGAAGCAGCACCAGCGAAAAAGGGAGGATTCAAGAGAAAGTCCAAGTAGCACAAACGAACATGAAAATCGTATTCTTTAGCACCAAATCATACGACAAAGAATACTTCGAAAAAGCCAACAAGGAATTTGACTTCATATTCATAGAGGCAAATCTTGACCCCATCACTGCGGTAGTCATTCCTGATGGAGCAGTTGTTTGCTGTTTTGTGAACGACGCTATCAATGAGCAAGTCATTGAAGTGTTGAAAAGTAAGAAGGTTCGGCTGATAGCTCTCAGGTGTGCCGGGTTCAATCAGGTAAACCTGGAAGCCGCTGCCAAAGCCAGCATCAAGGTCGTGAGGGTACCCGCCTATTCTCCTCACGCCGTGGCCGAGCATGCGGTCGCATTGTTGTTAACGCTGAACAGAAAAACCCACAAAGCATACAACAGGGTGAGGGAAGGGAATTTCTCCCTGGAGCGCATGACCGGGTTCGATATCTTTGGTAAAACTGTTGGAGTGATTGGCACCGGTAAAATTGGGGCCACTTTTGCCAGCATTATGCTGGGATTTGGCTGCCGGGTGATAGCCTACGATCCGTTTCCAAATACGGAACTCACTGAAAAGGGCATTGTGTACTACCCGTTGAACGAGCTACTTGCTCAGTCTGATATCCTATCGCTTCACTGCCCGCTGACACCTGAAACCCACCACCTGATTGGTCAGGAAGCGTTGCAACACATCAAACCGGGAGCCCTCTTGATCAACACCAGCAGAGGAGCTTTGATTGACACGTTGGCCGCTATCGATGCTTTGAAAAGCCACCGCCTCGGGGCCCTGGGCATTGATGTATACGAACAGGAAGAACACCTTTTCTTCCAGGATTTCTCCGATGTCATCATTGACGACGACGTTATCTCCCGCCTGATGACCTTCCCCAACGTGCTGATTACAGCGCATCAGGCGTTTCTTACCAGTGAAGCACTGGAGCAAATTGCGTTAACGACGCTGCAAAACATCAGGAGCTTCAACGAGGGGCTACCGCTTGCCAATGAAGTTACCTTGAATAAAAATTAGTTGCCTGCCCCCAGTCGCACCGTCGCCTAACATTACTGGTTTCTCCTCATCTCTGCCCGCCGCATAGGCATAGAATCTACCAGGTCGAAAATTGTTTCTACTGACACCACAGTTTGTTCCTTTAGCTTAACACCGCCATCTTTTCCAATCAGAACGATTAAAAAATGACTATGAGTGGGGTTAAAAGTTTGCTGCAACGTGGCGGCATCTTTGGCACCAATCGATGCTCCGCCAATTGCCCCGTTTCTCCCACCTTCAATGACCCCCAACACAAGGTCACGATCGTCAAACTCTTTTTGTTGCTTTTTAAAAAGCGCCACCTGCTCAACGCCGATGCCAGCATTTGATTCAGAATGAAAGACAAGGATGATTCTGTTTTTCCAGGCAAACGGCACTAGTGGGTCGCCGGACTTCTCTCCACCCAACCCAACCATTGACATCAAAACGAAAGCGATAGAAATCATAACATAACAACAAGTCTCTTTAGGCTTTTGTTATCAGTTGGTCTCTGCCACGCATTCAATCTCCACCAATGCATCCAGGGGCAGCCTGCTTACCTCCACTGTGCTTCTGGCAGGCTGATGCTCTCCAAACACTTCTGCATACACAGCGTTCATGGCAGGGAAGTCTCTGAAGTTTTTAAGAAATACCGTCGTTTTCACTACGTCGGCCAAAGATAAACCCTCTGCTTTCAGCACGGCCGACAAATTCATCAGTGCCTGCCGGGTTTGCGGCCCTATCTCGCCGTCAACCATTTTGTTGGTGTCGGGCACAATGGGTGTTTGCCCCGAACAGAATACGAGACTACCTGACCTGATCGCCTGCGAATAGGGCCCTATGGCTTTAGGTGCCTCGTCTGAATATATTTTCTTCATCTTTGTTTGATTATTTAAGCCAATCTATAAAAATCTATTCTTGTTTTAACTAATCCACCCTGCATCTCGTTATCTTTCGGAAATGGCATTCTTCGATCAGTTATATCAGAAATTATTCAACAATCAGGTCAGCAAAACTTCGCTCATCCTTCAAGAGGTAATTGTAAGAAATGAAAAATACCTGCAGGGCTATGAGCAATGGAAGCTGGATGGCCGTGCCGCCAAAATGATCTCAGACTACAGCCGCTCCTATCATTTCAAAAAAGCAGGAGTTCAAAGTGAGCCCAATGTGCATGTATTTGCCTCCTCGGCGTCCAACGGATTTGCGCTGACCTACTCTCCTGATTTCGATAAGCAGGAGTTTCAGTTTCTGTTCGACTACCTGGCTGATATCAGCAAAACATTGGGCTACAGGCAGGTAAACAGCGATGTGACGATCACCGAGAAGAACGACACCATTGAAACCAGAGAGAAACACTACCTAAAACCACCCATCGGTGCCGCTGACCAGCTGTCCAAACAACTTTTTGGTAACATTCTTGTGGAGTACATATTGATCGATGATCAGCCGAGCTATATTAAGCTGTTGGCTAATATCTACTTCGACAGACAATATGAGCCTGCTGAAGACCATAGAGAATTGATCTCACATTTGTTTACCATTGACTGATAAACTTAAAACCGTTATAAATCTCAAAACAATGAAAAGAATTGCTTACAGAATTACAGGCTTAAATATTTTAATGATTGCATGCTTCGTGCTGCTTACGTCTTCCACTCAGTTGCTCCCCACCAACCTGAGAATCACCGTGTTGAATAGCCTTGGTAATGCAGAAGAGGGCGTTACTGTGACTCTTTATGCCACAGAAGAAAACTACATAGAAGAAACGAATCCGGTACAAGAGGCGCAATTAACTGACCAGAAAGGGAGAGTAACATTCACCAAACTGGATCCAAAGCCATATTTTGTTGTGGCCAGAAAAGGAGACCTTGACAACAACGGCGAGGGCGCTGAAACAGCTCCGCTACAAGAAGGAAGAATGAACAAAGTAAACATTGTGATTCAGTAGGCCGGATGTCCCGAAAAGAATTGACCAGCCTTTTGAGCCATTACGAAACATCACACACAAGTGAGGTTCATTACGCTCCAAGGTTTGTATCTCTTCTTCAAAACTTCCCAGGTTGCTTCCGCAGAGATTTGGTTTCTGGCCATATCACCGGCTCTGCCTGGGTAGTTTCTTCAGCTCTTGATCAGGTAGTACTCTTGCACCACAAAAAACTTAACAGGTGGCTGCAGCCAGGCGGTCATGCCGATGGTGAAGAGGACGTATTGAAAGTGGCCGCCAAAGAACTCGAAGAAGAAACAGGGCTTAGCGCCTATAAATGGATCACCAAAGATGTTTTTGATATCGATATCCACCTTATTCCTGAAAGAGGCAACGAGCCGGCTCATTTTCACTACGACATCAGGTTTATTGCCATGGCTGAAGTTTCGGCTCCCCTTGTTGTAAGCAACGAAAGCAGAGATGTAAGGTGGGTGCCCTTGTCGGCTGTTACTGAAGAAGCAGGTTTTGAAGAATCGATTCTCCGGATGGTTAAAAAAACACTCAAGCTAAAGGCATCGCTAACCTGACACAGTGAAGTTGATATGAACAGAAGGATTCTCTTTATCTCCGCACTGCTACTAGTCTGCGGCGTCCTTTCGATTTACTTTTTAGGAAAGTTTTCAAACGACGGCGACCAGCAGTCGGCTGAAGTACTGGCCACGCCGTTTACCCCCACCAGCCTGGGGGTTGAGGAAGATCCGGATGCCAGAGCCAACTTCGAACATATGATGCTGGCAGACCCGGCGTCAGGAGCGATCCCGGCCGGTATTCACAGCAAGGCCCTCAAGTTTACCCGACAGCTGCCTACAAGCAGAGAAATGAAGCTCGGTGGTTTTGCGAGAACCGAGGAAAGGGCATACATCCCACGAGGGCCGTTCAACGTAGGCGGACGTACCCGGGCGCTGGCCATCGACCGCAGCAATGAAAAGGTAATTCTGGCGGGAGGCGTTTCCGGTGGCTTGTGGCGAACTGAAAACGAAGGCATTATATGGAAAAGAATCACGCCCCCCGAAATGATCAACAGCGTGAGTTGTCTGGTGCAGGACACTCGGGATGGCCGCACCGATACCTGGTACTTTGGCACCGGTGAGTATTCGCTTTTCAACTCGGCCAGAGGCAACAATTCCACGCCCTACAGAGGCGACGGTATTTTCAAATCGACCGACAAGGGACTTACCTGGCAGCCACTGAGTGCTACTGTGTCAGGAGATGTTACCACCTTTGGGAGTCCTTTCCAGTACATCTACAAACTTGCCATCAACACGGCCAACAGCAATGAAGACGAACTATATGCCGCCACTATTGGAGGTGTGATCCGCTCTTCCGACGGCGGCGAGACCTGGGCAACTGTGCTGGGTGCAGACTTGCTGAGCGAGCCGCCCGGTACCGATTTGAATAACAAAACCTTCCCCTTCTTTAGTGACGTGTCAATTACCAAAAGTGGGATTAAGTATGGTGCGTTGAGCACTGTGAGCAACGCCGACAACAACTGGGCAAAAGCCGGTATTTACAGATCAGAAGATGGACTATCCTGGGTCAACATTACCCCCACAGGGTTTCCCTCTCAATATAGAAGGATAGTCATCACACCTTCGCCATCTAACGAAAAGGTCATCTACTTTTTAGTTGATGCAGCCGCTACTAATCTGTGGAAAGCCACCTACCTGGCATCTGGCGACAAGTATATTTGGGAGAACTTGTCATCCAACATACCAGACTTTGGCGGCAGAGTGGGCGAGTTTGATACCCAAAACGGCTACAATATGCTACTTGAGGTGCACCCCACAGATGAAAACATAGTGTTCTTGGGTGGTACCAATTTGTTTCGTTCTTCTGACGGATTCAAAAGCAAAGACAATACAGAGTGGATTGGTGGCTACAGCCCGGAAAACAACGCCAGCCAGTATTCCAATCACCACGCCGACCAGCATGTGCTCACCTTTTACAGTTCCGATCCAGCCAAAATGCTTTCCGGGCATGACGCAGGAATCTCGATAACCTGGAGTGGACTATCGAAAGAAGTAAACTGGCTAAGCCTTAACAACGGCTACCTCACCTCTCAGTTTTTCACCATTGACATCCCCAAATATGAGTACAGCGACCTGATGGTGGGAGGTATGCAGGACAATGGCACATACCTCAGAAGTGCACCTGGCGAAAACCCTCCGTGGGACCAGGTTTTTTCGGGGGATGGCAGCTACTGCCAAACCACCTCCGACGGCACATTTTGGTATGTGTCGGCGCAAATGGCGCAAATCTACCGGCTTACATTCAATACTAAATTCGAACTCACCGGCTATGCCAGAGTGGATCCACTCAATGGGGGCCTCGCCAGCGACAATGGCTACCTGTTCGTGAACCCCTTCAGGCTCGACCCTGTCAACAATAATATCATGTTCCTGGCAGGTGGAAATGTTATCTGGAGAAACTCGAACTTAAGCCAAATCGCCAATGGTTCGCAAGACAAGACAAGCACCAACTGGCAGCGGCTTGAGTCGTCGGTTATTCCGGAAGGGCAAATCACAGCCATGGAGGTAAGCACCACAGGCGAAAAGTGGCTGCTCTACGGCAACAGCACAGGAAGGCTCTTCAAACTGCCATTAGCAAATGGAAATAGTTTTGATATGGAGGAAATCACGGACCCTGGTTTTCCGCAGGCTTTCATAAGCTCCATTTCTATCGACCCTTCCGATCACCACAATATCATGGTAGTATTTTCCAACTACGGCATTCCCAGTGTCTTCTTTTCAGACGATGGTGGCCTTTCGTTCATCGACATCAGTGGCAACCTGGAGGAGAATGCGGATGGAACAGGAAATGGCCCCAGTGTCCGTTGGGGGCAGCTCATCCCTATGAAAGACGGTGAGCTAATGGCTGCCGTGGGAACCGGATCGGGGCTTTACGCAACCGAAGCGCTGTCGGGAACTGCCACCACCTGGTCAAGAGAAGGTGCAGACGTGGTTGGGTACAGCGTCATCCCCATGCTAAGCTACAATCCGCTTGACGGGCGGCTGGCCATTGCTACCCATGGAAATGGGATATTTGAAACCTTTATATCGGATCATCTGGTGATCGAAAAAAAACCTTCTTCGGAGAAATTTATTGTTGGTGCCCCCTACCCCAACCCTTTCACTGATTTGATCAGCATTCCCTTCGAAATACCAAAAAAGCAAATTGTGAAATCCATCATTTACAATGCAGCGGGCCAGCAGGTCAAAACGCTTGTTTGGGGTACACAGTTTGAAGGGGCCACTACTATGACATGGGATGGAACGAACGTGACGGGCACGGCAGTGGTGGATGGAGTTTACTTTTGCCGGATACAATTGGCCTCGGGTGAACAAAAAACCGTCAGGCTGATACTCAACCACTAAAAATAAGAAACCCCGGCAGACAAAATCTGCTCGGGGCCCACCATCAACCTTAATTAAACCTTAAAGAACCTAATCAATTGGATCGTTTTCCATTTGATTAATTAATTCAAATATAGAGCGCTGCTATGATACTATTCAGGCATTAAACCTGGCAATATTATACATGTAAGTTTTGGTGCAAAAAACAATACTTGTATGCCCTTCAGAAAGATAACACATCAGAATAGTGCTATGAAAGCAAAGAACTGATGTAAGTATTTCCTTATTTTCTACAAAATATTGGGCGATTAATCGTAGGCAGCGCTAATTCATACCTTTGAATAGTCAAAACTCCATCAGGAGCATCTGCAAGATATTCTTTGTTTTATCCTATTTGGAGCTAATCAGCACCAACATAAAGGCGATGACCATAAGCCAAAACTTGTAGGCAGCAATAGCAGGGATAATGACAATACTCAACTCACCCAAAACAAGTAGCAGCACAACGAGTACGGCGATTAGTTTTATGACAGATCTTGTTCTTTGACTCATAGCTTTAAAATATTTTTTGTGTGTAATTTAATACATCACGAAATAAACAGAATAATTGTAGATTCGCAGTATCTGATGAAATTTCATGGCGGAAATAGGGATCGACATAGACCAAGCAAAATCCTTTCTGGATCGGGGGCAACTGATAGGGCTCCCTACCGAGACCGTGTATGGTCTTGCGGGAAATGCTTTTAATGAATCCGCCGTTTTAAAGATATTTCAGGTAAAGAACAGGCCCTCGTTCGATCCGCTTATTGCACACACCAATAGCCTCGAAAAAGTAAAGACATTTGTTAAGGACATCCCGGATGTAGCACTTGACCTCGCTGAGGCATTTTGGCCCGGCCCGCTCACACTACTGCTTCCAAAGAAAAAAAGGATTCCGCTCCTGCTAACCTCCGGGTTAAAAACTGTGGCGGTGCGAATTCCCGATCACCCGATCACTACGGAATTGCTGGAAAAGCTTGACTATCCGCTGGCGGCACCCAGTGCCAATCCATTTGGCTATGTAAGCCCCACCACGGCACACCATGTGCAGGACCAACTTGGGGAAGCCATTCCTTACATCCTCGATGGGGGACCTTGCAGAGTGGGTATTGAGTCGACCATTATCGGGTTCGAAAACAATAAGCCGGTTGTTTATCGCCTGGGTGGTAAGCGAATTGACGAAATAGAAAAGCTCATTGGCACAGTGCGCATAAGAACTAATATGAGCTCCGACCCCACCGCACCAGGCATGCTAAAAAGCCACTACGCTCCTGTGAAAAGGGTAGTTATTGGCGACCTGGAAGAGCTGATCCCCAAATTAAACCCGCTGAAAGTGGCGATTATTTCATTTCAGAAAGACTATCCTGAGGTGCCCGAAAACCATAAGTTCATCCTGTCGAAAACGGGAAATATTGATGAAGCAGCCGCCAACCTGTTTTCAGCCATGCGAAAAATGGATAAAACAGCTGCCAACTGCATTGTTGCTGAATATGTCCCGGAAATCGGTTTGGGGAAGGCCATTAATGACCGCCTGAAGCGTGCCCAGGCATAGCTGAAAATGAAAGACCCTGCGAACCGCTTTCAAACTCGCCTAAAAAAAGTAATTTTACATCTATCATTAGCCCACATTCTCGAGCCAATTTATTTCCCTGGTTTTAAAAAATTAAAAACCTTTTATGATAACACTAGATCAGTACAACTTTCAAGGAAAAAGAGCGCTAATACGGGTCGATTTTAATGTGCCCCTCGACAAGTCAAACAATATAACAGACGACAACCGCTTGAGGGCAGCCATTCCGACTATCAATAAAATATTAAAAGACGGAGGCTCGGTGATTCTCATGAGCCATTTGGGCCGCCCGAAGGAAGGGCCGGAAGACAAGTTCTCGCTGAAGCATGTAGTTGCCTACCTAAGTGAAGCCCTTGGAACAAAGGTTCAGTTTGCAGACGATTGTATTGGCGACGCTGCTTTCAAAATGAGTGCCGATCTACAACCAGGAGGTGTTTTGTTACTCGAAAACCTGAGGTTTTACAAGCAGGAAGAAAAAGGTGATGCTGAGTTTTCTCAAAAACTTGCTAAGCATGGCGATGTGTACGTAAACGACGCCTTCGGCACTGCCCACAGGGCCCACGCCTCTACCACCATTGTAGCCAATTATATGAAGGACAAGGTGTGTGGCTACGTGATGCAGGCAGAGCTTGACAACGCACAGAAGGTACTTGAAAATGCCACAAAGCCATTTACGGCCATTATGGGTGGTGCTAAAATTTCCGATAAAATACTGATCATAGAAAGGCTGCTGGATACAGTTGATCACCTCATCATTGGCGGCGGCATGTCCTACACGTTCTTCAAAGCAATGGGCGGCCATATTGGCAAATCACTGGTAGAGGAAGACAAGCTTTCACTCGCCAAAGAGTTGATTCAGAAAGCCAAAGAAAAAGGTGTTGAGCTTCACTTGCCTATCGATTCGATAATAGCTGACAACTTCAGCAACGACGCCAACACAAAAGTGGCCAACAACCACTCTATACCCGACGGCTGGATGGGGCTTGACATCGGGCCTGAGGCAACGGCCATCTTTTCGAAGGTGGTAGAATCCAGCAAAACTATTCTCTGGAACGGGCCTATGGGCGTGTTTGAAATGGAAAAGTTCGCTAATGGAACAAAGAAAATCGCCGACGCTGTAGTGAAAGCAACAGGCAATGGTGCTTTTTCTCTCATTGGGGGAGGTGACTCTGCTGCTGCCGTTAACACACTCGGCTACGGAGACAAGGTAAGTTACGTATCAACAGGAGGCGGAGCCCTTCTTGAGTTCATGGAAGGCAAAGAACTTCCGGGCGTAAAGGCCCTTCAATAGAGCCACACCCTGAAAATAAATAAAAAAAAGGCGGCTTTAAAGCCGCCTTTTTGTATTTTCGTAGACCACAGACCTCAATAATATCCTTAGAGTGCTTTAACCTATAAAAGACTGCTTTACAAAGGTGAAATCACTTCTTCTCTTCATTGTAATCCTTTCTATTTCAGCCAATCTATTGGCTGACTCCGTCTATTTCCCTTCCGACAAAAGTCGGGACAGCTTGACCAACCTGCTCCAAACCAGTGAGAAAGAGCAACTTGTGGACGTGCTGAACGAGCTCTCCCTGTACTACAATATCTTTGAACCCGGAAGAGCCAGCACTTATATTCAGCAAGCAAAAAAATTAGCCGAAGAGCTCAACTATAAAGCTGGCCTGGCCTTCGCCATCAAAGAAGAGGGCATGATGAAGCTCAATAATGGAGAAATCATTGCTGCGCTCACGCTTCTTGAGCAGGCCAGAAATATCAGTGTTGAAATTGAGGACAATCGACTCATAGGTCGGTCTTTGCACTGCATTGGCCTTGTATACTCTCATTTTGGTTTTTTCGACTACTCGCTAAAGTACTTCAGGGATGCCGTTGCCACCTACAAAAAAGCTGAGCAGCATGAGCTGATAGCCTACTGCTTCTACGATGAAGCTTCGGTGTATATCAAGAACAAAGAATTTAAAAAAGCACTTGAAAAAATAAGAGAATGTGATGAGTTCAGCCTCAGCAATAACGTTAAAATTGATGCAGGCTTTTCCTATATTCTCCTGGGAGATATTTATGCGGGTTTGAACCAGGACACACTAGCTTTTGAAAACTACAAGGTAGGGCTCGTACAAATCGACAAAGAGCGTCATTCATCACAAACCAAGGCATTGGGCCTTAGGGCGTTGGGGAAATTTTACCTCGCTAAAGGACTTTACAGCGAAGCCAAAAATACTTTTCTCGAAGCTCAGTCGATTATCGACAAGGGCTCCAACGAAATTGAAAAAGGTGAAATAATGCTGGATTTGGCCAGCTCGTACTTAAAACATGGGCAGCTGACAAATGCTATTAAGATGGTTGACTCTGCTCTTGCAAAAAGCGAAAAAACCAAAGCAATTGCCCTGCTGACCAGGGCACTCTTTACAAAAGCAGAGATCCTTAAGAAAATGGGACTGGAAGGGCAGGCGCTAAAAGATATTTCGAAGGCCTATACTCTTCAGGACTCGATTAACTCAGAGGGGTATAAAAACTACATCGCCGATATGGTGGCCTCTTTCGAAATCCAAAAATCCAACCTTAAAATCCAAGCCCTCAACAATCAACTTGAAGCCACACAGGGGGAGTTGGCAAGCACCAGCACCTTGTCAAAATATTACCTGGCCGCTACAATTTTCTTTGTGGCGCTGCTTGCATTCATTGCTTTTGACCAGCTAAAGCTAAAGAAGATCACAAAGAAGCTCTATGCTGTTAACGAGCAGGTGAACAATCAAAATATTGAGCTGAAGAAACTTGACGACGAAAAAAGTGACTTAATTAAGCTTGTGGCACACGACATGCGCAGCCCTGTAAACAATATTGTTTCCATCGCCGGGCTGCTGGAGCATGAAGCCACTACTGCAGAAGAGAGAAAAGAATATGTGCAACTGATAGAATCCATCTGCCAGCGAATCAATAGTAGCATCTCTAAGTTCCTGGGCAGGAATGAGCAAGCTGCGCCAGCCAGCAGGGTACCAGAGCTTGAGATGGTGAGTATCAATGATTTGATACTTGAAACGATGAGTGAGTTTAGTCCAAAAGCTGCATCAAAAGATATTGAGCTACAATTTACGCCAACACCTAAAAAGCACAAGGTGTTAACTGACGGCGACTACATCTCGCAAATCCTTTCCAACCTTTTGTCGAATGCTATAAAGTATTGCCAGTCGGGTGCCACTGTCAGCCTGGAGTTTGCCATGCAACCAAAGCACTGTGCCATCATAGTAAAAGATAATGGCCCCGGTATTTCTAAAAAGGAACAATTGACCTTGTTTGAAAAATACACTACCACCAGCAATAAGGCTACTGGAAATGAGTCTTCCACAGGCCTTGGCTTGTCCATAGCAAAAAAGCTTACCCAGGCGCTGGGAGGGGATATTCAGGTAGAAAGTGATATTGGCAGGGGCTGCCTGTTTATTGTGAGCATTCCAACAGCGGAAAATAGTCACGTGCCTCAGCAGACGATGCTGGCTAAGTGAGCATCAGCTTCCCTACTTCATTGTATCGCACCTTTTCTTCATCCAGTAAGTGCCTGATTCCGTACATTCTCGCTTCCTTTGTCTTGCCAGAATGCCCCTTCATTAGTTGCTCCAGTGATACCTCATTCTTTCCAATTTCTTCCATCAGCTGTGTCAGCAGTTTATTGAAGTCATTTTCTGACTGAAGGATCTTCTTTTGCCTGATGCAGTAGTCGCACATCCCGCAGGGGATGTCGTTTTCTTCGCCAAAGTATTCCTGAATCACCTGCGTTCTGCACCTCACTTCCTGCTGCAGGTATTTTAGCATGGCGTCTACCTTGTCAATCAGCTCTTCTCTTCGTTGCGCCAGGCGTTGCTTGTCGATGGAAAGCTTAGCGGCATCCTGGCGGGGAGTGAGGAACTGCACCTGGGGTGAGTCCTTCATTTTTTCGTACACAAAGGCCCCCTGTGCGTCCAAATACGTCAACTGCTTTACCACTTCAGCCCTCGTGCAATTGGCCAGCCTGGCAATGTCACTTTCGGAAATTGTGGTCAAATGAGCGAACACCTCACCACCAAAAAGGCGGAGCGTAGCCTTGATCACTGGATCCAAATTGGCGTTAGCCACCTGAATCTTATAAAGCTCCTGCTTGTCGACCTGAGCAAACAGCCTCGATGGCTGATAAAAGCTCTCTGTCAGCTGGATCAGCCCTTCCTCTTCCAGTTTTTTCAGCGCAGCGAAGGCTTCAAACGGATTCAGCTGGTAGGTTTTGATGAACTGTTCATAGTCAAAGTCGAACGACACAAATTGCGAACTGCCCACCGCCAGCTTGAAGTAGTTGGCCAGTGCCTGGTATACCTTTTTGAGGTACTCTACCTCTGGCAGTGAGCGAAGGGTGCGTTCCTTCAGCTCCTTTACGTCCGCTGCCAGGTAAATCATGACTGCGTAGGCAAGCTTCTCGTCACGGCCTCCCCTACCCGCTTCCTGGTAGTAGGCCTCGAGGCTGTCAGGAATATCGACATGGATGACGACCCGCACATCGGGTTTGTCGATGCCCATGCCAAATGCGTTGGTAGCCACCATCACCCTGACCTTGTTGTCGATCCAGTGGGTTTGCCGGTTGGCCCGCTCCATGGCATTCAGCCCTGCATGATAGTAGGAGGCAGAAATGCGGTTCGACATGAGCCATTTGGCCAACTCCTCGGTGCGCTTGCGGCTCCTCACATACACCACGGCCGATCCAGGCACATTGGTGAGTACCTCCAGCAGCTTCCTGCCTTTGTCTTCCACCTTAAACACCGAGTACGACAGGTTCTTTCTGGCATAGCTCTTCATGAAAACAGCCGCTGCTTTCATCCTTAGCTTGTCCTGTATGTCCTGCTGCACTTTCAGCGTGGCCGAGGCGGTAAGAGCGATGAGTTTGGCGTCGGGTATTTTCTCTCTGAAATCGGCTATTTGCAGATAAGGCGGCCTGAAGTCGTAGCCCCATTGGGAAATGCAGTGCGCCTCGTCGATGGCCAACAGCGATACCTTCATTTTGGCTGCCCGCTCGATGAAAATCTCCGTCAGCAGCCGCTCCGGTGAAACGTACAGGAACTTAATGTTACCATAGATGCAATTGTCGAGAATGATGTCTATTTCTCTTTTGCTCATGCCTGAGTAAATGGCCTCGGCTTCAATTTCCCGTTTTTGCAGCTGGAATACCTGGTCTTTCATCAGGGCAATCAGGGGCGACACCACTATGCAAATCCCTTCCATGCACAGGGCAGGCACCTGAAAACAAATGGATTTTCCGCCGCCCGTGGGCAGGAGGGCCAGTGTGTCGTTGCCGTCGAGCACACTTTGAATGATGTCTTCCTGCAAGGGCCGGAAGGCATCGTATCCCCAATATTGCTTTAATATGTCGGCTGGTGCTTTCACTATTCGAAGATATCTATTGCAAAAGCTTGATAGCAGTGATGAGGTAAATATCGTTGCTCACCCTCTGGTCGATGGGCAGCTTGGCCATCGATTCGCTTACCGACGGCTCCTGCTGCACGAGAAAATCGGGCAGCACACCGCTGGCCTGCCACGACCGCCCAGCAGGTGAATACATAGCGCTGCTGATAAACTTCACCCTGTACTGGTTTTCGAGTGTGTAGGTGGTTTCAATTACCCCTTTGCCAAATGTTTTGGTGCCGATAATGGTGGCCCGCTTATGATCCTGCAAAGCTGATGCAATGATCTCGGCGGCGGAAGCGGTGTTCTTATTCACGAGCACCACCATTTCAAAATCGAAAGGTGCCTCTCTGTCAGCCACGATGGGGGTGGCTTTGTCGCTGCGGGCCACTGTGCGCACAATGATATTGTTCTTGCTTAAAAACAGGTTGGCTATGCTCACCCCTTCGTTCAGCACCCCACCCGGATTGTTGCGCAGGTCGAGCAGTATTTTTTTTACTCCCTGCTCTTTCAGTTTTTGCAAGTCGGCAGCCAGCTGCTGCGTAAGCCCCTGCGACACATTTTTAATTTCTACCAGGGCCGCTGGCCTCCCCGGAAGCACAGTCACTTTCAGGTCGTTGGAAGGAAAGGCAGCCCGTTTCAGCTTTACGTCCATCACGCTGACGTCCCGGATCACTTTCAGACTGGCCTCTGAGTTGGCTGGCCCATCCAGCAGGTCGTTGACAAAGGCAAGCGTTTTGCCCTTCAGCACCTCTCCGTTGATGCGCACGATGCGGTCGTACACTTGCAGCTTGCCCACGGCAGGCGAATCTTCCAGCACCTCGGTTACTGTGAGGCTGCCGTCGTTGGTGTTGAAGGTGCTGTTAAAACCAAGAGACACCTTTACGCCCTTAAGTGAGTTCAGAATGTTTTCATACTCCTCCGGCGTCCATATTTTTGCCAGGCCGGGATTTTCAGGTGGCGAAATATGGCGCAGCATGCCTTCAATAGCAGCCCAGTAGAGCGCCTGTTCTGTGATGTCGGCAGAGTAATAGTTGTTCAGGATCAGTTCTCTCACGTCGTTAAAAGTCTTGTCCGGGTTGCTGAAATCGTGGGTGATTGTTACCGGGAAAAGCGGTGCAATGGCGTTTTGCGCCAAACCGACGGAAAAGCTGAAGAGAAAGGTGAACAGCAGGACTAAGGGACTTTTCATGATGTTACAATTGAGTCGTCAGGAAGAGTAAATCTAAAGCTAAGGCAAGAGGAGAGAAGAACCAGCATTGGTTCGAAAAAATGGTTGGTATTAATTACGTCCGGTCACACTTAACGAAGATTCCCACGATCGCTAAACGTGCAGGTAGATCGATCAACACTCTCGTGCTCTCTCGGAATGACGTTCCTAATTAGAAGTCATTTCGCCCAAAGTCGTTACCAGGTGATCTTCTCTTTGTTCAAAAAGGCTGCCATCCCTCTCTTGCAGTCTTTGGTCGAGCGGGCAACGGCGTTTTGTTCGGCGGCATATTGCAAAGCATCCACAATGGACATCTGCTGCACCTCTGCCATCATTTGTTTGGTCATGCCCATCGATTGCTCGGAGTTGCTGCTAATGAGTTTCGCAGCCATTTCCTCCACCCTGGATGCTAGCCTGTCCGCTTCAACTACCTCATTGACAATACCCAACTCCCAGGCCTTTTTTGCATCTATCAGCTGCCCGGTCAGCAGCAGTTCTCTTGCCTTTGCATCTCCCAGCTTCCGCACCAGAAAAACCATCACAATGGCTGGGATGAAGCCGATCTTGACCTCCGTGTAGCCAAACTGGGCTTCGGGCACGGCGTACACCATGTCGCAAACAGTGGCCAGCCCACAGCCACCCGCAATGGCAGGGCCCTGTACCTGGGCAATTACCACCTTGGGAATGGTGTAGATCATCTCAAACAACTCTTTGAGGTGGATGCTGTCCTCCAGGTTTTCTTCGTAGGTATTACTTTGCAATTGCTGCAAATAGGCGATGTCAGCACCGGCGCAGAACGACGTTCCCTCAGCCTTCAGGATGATCACTTTCACTTTCGGATCGTAGGCTGCTTTTTGAAAGGCTTCCTTCAGCTCTGCTACCAACTCATGGCTAAGGGCATTTCGTTTTTCGGGGCGGTTAAGGGTGATCCACGCCAGGCGCTCCCCAGTTTCATATTTAATCAGGTCCATGTTGTTGCTCTTTGCCGTGAATTTAAGGAGTGGAAGGACGTAGGCAAATAAACCGCCGCAATTTTGAAATATTCTCTTTTTTCCAAATCAAACGTGTTGGCACAACCGCTAAAACGTTAGCCCCGGTCTGGTCTCCCGGTGAGTGGAAGCTCAACAGCAAAGGTAGCCCCTATGGCAGCACCCCCTTCATGCCATATTTTTCCTCCCAGCAACTCCACATAGCGTTTTACTAGTGACAATCCCAGGCCAGCCGAGCTTTCTTCGCCGGTAGGCCGACTGCTTAGTTTCGAAAACTTCTTGAACAGCCTGTCCTCCTCCTCGGGCCGTACGCCCGGGCCTTCATCCGCTACCTTCACCATCAGCGAAGAGTTGGTATTCGCCACCGTTATGCTGACTTTGGTACCTCCCTTCGAAAATTTGATGGCATTGGAAAGCAGGTTCTCAAAAATCTGAAGGACATACACCCTCTCTCCCACCACCGACGTAGACCTGGCTGCGTTGTTCAGCTTAATAGCGATGTCCTTCCTTCGGGCTGTTTCATTGATGGATTCGATGAGTTCCTGCAATACCTCGGCCACATCAACCGGATCCATGTCAATTGACTCTCTTTGATCAGCTTTGTCCATCTCGAGTACCCGCTCAATCAGGTGAAGTGCATTGTTGGCAGTGCGCTTCACCATCCCCAGAAACTCATCTTCCTGACCCACATAGCGCTTACTCTCCATCATATCTGCCAGGCCATCGATGTTGCTCAAGGGGTTCCTCAAATCATGGGCGAGAATTCGGATGATGTAATCTTTCTCCTCGATAAGTTTCTCCAGCGCTTCCGATTGGCTGGCAATGGTCGTCTTTTGCTCTTCAAGCTTTGCATTTTTGCTTTCAAGCTCCCGAAGTGCCCCCGTTTGCACAACCTCAAAAACGAACCCAACAAAAAGGATAATCAAGAGCAGTCCTGTGAGAATCGTCGTAAACCACCACGTTTTCATTTCCACATTATACTCTACCGGCAATGCAATACCCCTCATATCCAAAACGCCAAAATAAACCATGCACGCCAGCGCAATCCCACCCCAAACTGCCCCTGAAAATTTATCTACGACCAATAACGCCAGCAGCGGAATGCTGACGATCCATGGATAAATAGCCGACCAGATGCCCCCCGAAAAATAAGTAAGCACCAGCACTGCCGTAGCGCCCAGGGTCACATACAGATTGCCCAGCAAGGCGATAGGAAGCCTGGTTTTAGCAAGCAGGGGCAGCAACAAAAAACCGACTACGTTCATTACCATGAAATAAACGCCCTTTTGGTACTCAAAAAGCACACTCAGCCAAACATAAGAAGTGGAGAACAAGCTGGTGAGCAAACAACCACGGACAAACAGGCGTGCTTTCCGTAGCTGATCGGGCTGCTCAAAGTATACCGGATGTAGAAAGAAATCAACAAGGTGGGATAATTGCATAGCTAAGTCGGTTGGGATGCAAAATTAAGCGCAAACACAATATAGTACAATTTTAATGGCCTACTAATATTCGTTGGCTATTTGATTGCTTAAATATGATTATTTCACTATTTTAGATAACTTTTCTAGCGCCGGTCGCTATTGAAAAGACAACACCGGCATGAAACTAACCCCTTGGTTCGTGTCCCACGAATCTATACTCATCATCACCTTGAGTGGTTCGTGAGACACGAATCACTGCGAAGACAATAGTTTAAAGGTTCATTATTAATCCATCCAAGCTAAGTCCTGTTGACGCTGAGCGCCATTGAAGGAAATGCGGGCATGAGATAACAAATATCCAAACCAAAAAAAATGTCAGTATCTTAGACAAAAGGTCGGCTACAGTAAGCAGCCAACACCAACAAACACTCTTTAACCACTATGCATTTAACAACGCCACACCGAAGAAGCCATTGCCTGTGTTTTCTCACTCTTCTGACCCTGATCACGCTGCACACAGCTACCCTTGTTGCACAAACACCCAGTGACCAAAGGCCCCGCATCATCATTACAGCCGACCCCGAGCTCGACGACAACAACTCTCTCATCCGCCTGCTGCTCTACAGCAGTGACTTAAAAATAGAGGGCCTTATTTATGCCAGCAGCCAGTTTCACTGGAAAGGCGACGGCAAAGGCACCAAGTGGTTTGTGCCAGGCCGTGAATACGACCGTTTCGGTCTCGACCTCTGCCCCTGCGAGTCGTGGCGATGGGCGGAGGGCGAGCGCTTTATCCACGACATTGTGGAAGCCTACGAAAAATCGTACCCTAACCTCAAAGCCCACAACAAGCAGTATCCCTCTCCTGACGAGCTGAAGTCAAAGATTCGGTACGGTAACATTGAATTCGACGGCGATATCTCCAAAGACACTCCCGGCTCAGATCTCATCAGGTCGCTGATCATGGACAATGAGCCTGGCCAGCTGTACATTACGGCCTGGGGCGGACAGAGCACCATTGCCCGTGCGCTGAAGTCCATCAAAGACCAATATGAGTTCACCACAGAATGGGATGCTATCAAGCAAAAAATCTCCAGAAAAGTAGTGTTGCTGCCCTCCGGCGATCAGGACGCCACCTACGCTACTTACATCAAACCCAACTGGCCGGAGATTGAGTACCGGCAGTTCAGGGGCGGCCCCAACTATGGCTACGGGGCCCAGATCAGGGCGTCGGAGGAAAATGCTCCCTACCTCACCCCTGCCTGGATGAAAGAAAATGTATCGGACCGGGGACCGTTCGGCGAGCTCTACCGGGTATGGGGCGACGGCAAGCAGATGGTGAAGGGCGACGTTGTCGACTATTTCGGGCTGGCAGGCCACACCACCGAAGAGCTGAAAAAAATGGGCTATGTGGTGTGGATGCCTGTGCAGGCCAGGGGTTCGTGGCTGGGAGAGGGCGACAATCATACCTTTATGAACATGCTGGGCAACGGACTGCGGGCCTACGAACAAGGCACCTGGGGTGGCTGGGGTGGCCGGGTGGAAGCCGGACCAGCCGCTGCCGATATTTTCAACATGCCCACCGACGCAAGTGCTGATGCCATGGCCGACCGAATGGGGAGCACAAACAACGAACGCAAAGCCGAAGAACTAGCCTACCCCAATTTCTTTCCGCAAGCGCAGCGGGACCTTGCAGCCCGCATGAAATGGGCAGTGACCCCCAGGTATGCCGACGCCAATCATGAGCCAACGGTAACCATACAGGGGCCGCTCACAGTAGTGGCCGCTCCCGGGCAAAAAGTGCGCCTCCGTGGCATTGCCTCCGACCCTGACGGCAACAAGGTAACCCTGAAATGGTCGCAGCTGCCAGTGGGCACCTACCACGGCCGGGTAGAGATTGCCCAGGCCGACACTTCCAAAGCGGAAGTGCTGGTGCCGGAAGATGTGCGGCCGGGGCAGACCATCCACATCATTTTCGAAGCAACCGACAATGGCAAGCCCGCCCTCACCCGCTACCAGCGGGTCGTTATTATGATTGGAGGGTAGGGAGATGATGCTCCTATTGTGCCGGATACCGCTCTCCACAGCCCTAACATCAACTACCACGAGAAAAATTATCGTCGCCATCAATATGACCCCTCGACGGGAACTGTGACCACACCTACACAGTTGCAGACGATGAAATACACGAGCATTACAATGACCTGATGCGCCAGGTAACAATAACCCTCAAAGCCGGGCCCATACTGCTTTACTATGAGGCGGTGAGGAAGTGAAATTCGTCGGCCCATGTTATAAACACAACCCCAAGTCACCCGGGCGCAGCTGTCTGTCCGTGCCCGGTTGCCCGCAGTTTCAAGGAGCAAGGGCACAAACCTGCCAGCTAAATAAGAGAAAAAAGTGAGGTCTTTAGTGCGAAGGATGACTAACTTCGCATGCATTCACATAGTTGCTCGTCAGATTCTATCACTTTAATGGGACACAATGATCAGTAAACTCAGGCACAAGATTTTTATTGGCATACTGCTGCTGGCCGTGCTGCTGGCCGCATCTGGCACGATCGTTCTACATCAATTTCTGCTTTTAAACCGATCGGTAACGGCCCTTATCGAAGACAACTATAAAACCATCCAGGCCTGCCAGAACATGCTTGAAGCCCTCGAGCGTGAAGACAGCGGCATTCTTTTGCTCTCGCTTGGCAACTGGGAAAAAGGCCGCTACATTATCGATGCTGCCGACAGCGTGTTCATGGCTTCAATGGCCGTGGCAGTCGGCAATGTCACCGAGCTTCATGAGGACGAGCGGGTGGCAGCTGTGAAAGCCGCCTACAACGAATACAAAACCAAGTGGCAAAAGCCTATCGTTGACACCGATAAGGAGGGGAATCTAAATTGGTACGTCACAGATATCAACCCCGATTTTTTGCAGGCCAAGGAAGCTGTGTATGCATTGATGAAGCTCAATCAGAACAGCATGTACGACGAGGCATCGGTGCTAAAAGAACGGTCGTACAGGGCTATCATGCCCGGCATTGTTGCCATCGTGGCCGTGATCGTATTCGCTTTTCTCTTCAACTATTTTTTGAGGCAGTCCTTAATGGCTCCCTTATATGAGCTGATAGCCGCCACCGAAAAGTACGGGGCCAATATGTCTTCATTCTCGTTTTCTACCAAAAAGACCGACGACGAATTCAGAGAGCTGGAGCAGGGCATTCAGAAGATGATCAGCAAAGTGCACAAATTTTACGATCAAAAAGCCAAAGTCAACTAATGAGAGGGGAGTCAGTACTTCGCTACCTGGGCTTTATCCTGCTGTTTCAGGGGTTTTTCCTGCTGCTGTCGTTTATTATTTCAGCCGTGCAGCTGGAAACCTCTACGGTTCCGCTGCTATTCAGCCTGATTTCGGCCGTGGTGTTTGGTGCCATGTTCGTTCTCTTTACCCACCCGACCGAAGAAGTAAATTTCTCTGAAGGTTTACTCACGGTGGTGCTGGGCTGGGTGGTTACGTGCCTGGTGGGGGCCCTTCCCTATTTGTTGTGGGGGGTAGAGTTTGACCTGGTAAACGCCTGGTTTGAGAGCGTTTCAGGTTTCACCACCACGGGATCCACTATTCTCAACGATGTTGAGCGCCTGCCCTCCGGATTGCTTTTCTTCAGGTCGTCCACACACTGGATGGGTGGGGTTGGTATCATCATGTTCGTGCTGCTGATACTGCCGCAGTCAAGCTCCAAGCTTGTGCTGCTCAACACGGAGCTTTCTTCCCTGTCTCAAACAAACTTCAAACAAAGCAAGCGCCAGGTGCTGCTCGTGCTGGGCTATGTGTATCTGGGGCTTACCGTGTTGCAAACATGCCTTTTGTGGGTGGCCGGTATGAGTCTTTTTGATGCTGTTAATCACGCCTTTGCCACTATTGCCACGGGAGGCTTCTCTACCAAAAATCTCAGCATCGCCCACTTCAACAGCCTGCCCATAGAAGTGATAACCGAAGTTTTCATGGTATTATCGGCGATTCATTTTGGGCTACTTTTCACCACGATTATGTGGCACAAGCGCAATATTTTTACCTCCGAGATAACCCGAGCCTTTCTGCTGGTGGTGGCAATCGGCATCACCATCGTGGCGCTTAAGCTATATGCCGACGGCCTCTACTCTTTGGGCACGTCCTTCCGCCACGCCGCCTTTCAGGTGATCTCCCTGGGCACTACTACAGGGTTTGCCACAGTTGATACCGCTCACTGGCCCCCGCTGGCAATGATGGTGCTGATGTATTTCACTATTCAGTGCGGCATGGTGGGATCCACATCGGGAGGACTTAAGTTCGACAGGGTTTATATATTTTTTAAGGCGCTGAAGACACAGATATTGCAGATTCTTCATCCCAGACTGGTAAGAGTGGCTAAGGTTGACGGTCAAAGGATACCGGTGGAGATTATTGAGCACACACAGGTTTTTATTGTGATGTATATCCTCATTTTCTTTGTAACAACCGTGGTCCTGAGTGCCTACAACATCGATTTGCTCACTGCCTTCTCCGCCTCCATCGCCACCATTGGCAACGTGGGGCCCGGATTTGAAGGAGTGAGCTCCCTGGGCAACTTTTCGGGCCTCCCCGACGGCGCAAAAGTGTTGCTATCGATAAACATGCTCTTCGGTCGGCTGGAGATATTCAATATTCTTGCGTTGATCTACTATACCAGGTATTAGCCGCCCAAACGTCCTCTTTTGATAGATTTTGCAAATGAGGATCAGCGAGAAGTTTAAAGAAAAGTCGAAAGGTCCAAGACGCTTGAACCAGTTGGGGGCAAAACCCAGATAACACGCCGTCATCGAAACGAAGGGATAGTGAAGTGAGCCGATGTGGAACCCGGTGCCGGAACGCCCTTCCGACCTGGCCAAGAGGTTTATCCGGCTTGCTACTAGGTTTTGGGGATCCCGTTCCACGTCGGCTCGCTCCTCCGTCGCAATCGGGATGACGTCGTTGTGGTAGGGTTGGCTGAAACTCCACCTATCCGTCACCAAAACCCTCATGCCGCAAGCGTCCGCTTGTGGCGTGGCTCTTTTCGGTGCCTCGCCGGGGGATGAGCGTAAGAGTTGGAGCGGGACGCTCAGATAGGACAAGTCCAAGCGGAAGCTTGAACCAGAAAGGGGAGGCCTCAAGTCATCGTCAGTAAAGATTACAAAAGTTTGGAATAGCCTGTGAGGTTGGTTGCCCATTCGGCCGCCGGTTGTGGCGGCAACATCGGAGCGGGTGGCGAAACTTTTGTAATCTACTACAGACTAAAACCACCGAAACAGACGCTTTGGGATGAAAGTTTTATCACCTAACTTCCGTAAAAAAACGCTACCTCCTTGGTTCATTGGTTCGTGTATACCCCCCTTGCTTCGTTTCTCACGAACCACTATCAGCAATTATCAGGAGTGGCCCGTGAGACACGAGCCACTGCGGCAGGAGATAGCATGAGTTAAACAATTGTAAATATTACCCTATGAGAGAGTTGATGCTGATCCTCCATTTTTTTGGGCTTACTATGGGTTTGGGGACAAGTTTTGCCCATGCTTTTTTAAGCATTGCCACTGCAAAGATGTCGACAGATGAAGCAACAAAATTTCGCATGCATTCGATGGTGTTGAGCAGAATGGGGCATATCGGGCTGGGGCTGCTCATTATTTCAGGTTTGTATTTAATTACCCCCTATTGGGCCATATTGCCTTCATCGCCATTACTAATGCTCAAATTGGCGCTGGTCGTCATCCTTCTGGTGTTGCTTACGCTGATTAGTTCGTTAACTAAGAAAGCCAGCAAAGGTGACGCAGCACTTCACTTACAAAAAATGGAAAAGTTCGGTAAAATGACTTTGCTCTTCGGCTTGGCTATCGTCATTCTGGCCGTATATATTTTCCACTAAACACTCCCCTCCCTTGGTCGGTGTCTCACGGAACAATACTAATACCGGCCTCATAAGAGCGTCCTTACCACTTTCTTCAACTATTCGCCTACTTTGGCAGGCAATGTTCGTGGAATAATAACCCTCCAAAATACATGAATGAGCTCCTTGAAGCGTTCTATTAAAAAAACATCATGAAAAACACACTCCCCCTCTTCCTTTTAGTGTTGGTTTTTTCTCTTGCCTGTGAAAAAGAGGATATCGAAATCCCTACGTGCGAAAACTGCAGTTTCACCTGCCTGGAAGCCAGCGAGGCTGAGGTGATCACAAATGACTGTATGGATAATTGGGACTGCGCTTTTACCGTCAGTGCTGATTCCAAAGTGGCAACAGGCGAAATGGAGGGGCGGACAAGCGGACGTAAAAATGTGTTTCAAATGATTAACAGTACGCTGGGAACGGCCATTATTGATGATGAACTAACAGACGTTTTGGTCTTTGAACTGGACAAATCTCAAAACAGCTTCTCGGTAGAAGGCATTGAGATGAAAGGGATGAAAGTACATTTCAGGAGACTTTGCTACTGTGGTGAGACAGAGTTCAAAGCGGTCACGTCAGGATGTATGCAGGGCGAAAAGCAGTCCGACGGCAGCTGGTTGGTACAGGGCCATTTGACGGTTCCCTATTCATCCAAAGACCGTGAAGTGAAATTTGATGCTCAGTTTTTTTGATTCTATCCCCTTGGTTCGTATCTCTCGAACCAATATCAGCCATTGCCTGGAGCGGCCCCGTGAGACACGAGCCACTGCGGTAGATATGATATTTTCACTTAAATTCCCTTTCTAAAAAACTCAACTATGAAACTTAAACTCATCCTCTCGGTATTCCTTCTGTTCGCATCTGTATCTGCCTTTAGTCAGGAAAAGCAGCCTGCCAAAGCCAAGAAGCAAAAACAGACCGTCGTTGAAAAAGGGCTCATTAAGGTATCCGTCATGTACCCTTTTGCCGAAGGCAAAACCTTTGATATGGACTACTACGAAACCAAACACATGCCCATGGTGGCAGGCTACCTGGGGTCGAATCTGGTAAAGTATACCATTGAAAAAGGCACGGCCAGCGGCATTCCCAACACGCTCCTGCCATTTATGGCCATCGGCACTTTCTACATAAAAGACCTGAAAGCGTACCAGGATGCCATAGCTCCCAACAGAGATGCCATAAGGGCCGACTTCCCCAATTACACCAACGCCGCTCCCGTGATCCTGGTGAGCGAGGTGGTAAGGTAAGGCGATCATTCACAACCATCCCCGTTGAGTAGCCCCTCCCCCCATGGCTCACCAACATCAGCCATTGCCAGGAGTGGCCCGTGAGACACGAGCCACTGCGGTAGCTGCCAATATCTATCCTCAACCCCAACACTTTCTCTTGCTATTTAGCTACCTTAGCAGGTAAATATTGGTTACTCATATAGCCAATTAAAGCCGCTAGCTAGCCTCTTAGAGTATACAATTCAAAAACAGAATATGAAAAATACAATCTTCACCTTCTTTTTGACTTTAGTTTTCATTCAGGCCTGTGAAAAAGATGATGTGCAAATTCCAACCTGCAAAGACTGCAGCTTCACTTGTCTGGAAGCCGGCGAGGCAGACGTTATCACAAATGACTGTATCGACGATTGGAATTGCGCTTTTACCGTCAATTCTGACTCCAAAGTGGCAATCGATGAATGGGAAGGGCTGGCAAACGGAAGTAAAAATGTGTTCCGAATGCTTAACCGCAACCCAGGAAGCGCACTTATTGATGATGAATTAACAGACGTGCTGGTCTTTGAACTGGATGAGTTTCAAACTAGTTTCTCCGTGGAAGGCCGAGAAATGAAAGGGATGAATGTACACTTCAGGAGGCTTTCTCAGTCGTGTTGTGATGCATCAGCATTTAAAGCGGTCATTTCCGGTTGCATGCAAGGTGAAAAACAATCGGACGGCACGTGGTTGGTACAGGGCAATTTGACTATCCCCTACTCTACCGAAGATCGTAACGTGAAGTTTCATGCTCAGTTTTTGTGAATCAATTATGGCCTAAGCTCCACCTGAAACAGACAGACCCCCTTGTTTCTTGTCTCACGAGCCAACATCAGCCATTGCCAGGAGTGGCCCGTGAGACACGAGCCACTGCGGTAGCTGCCCAAAGCAATCCATATTTTCAGACCGCCGTGGTCTTGAACTTTTTCTCAATAATCATACTTGCCACAAACCATAATATCATGGAGAATAGAAAAATAAATACGCCATAAGTAGCCGATATCATGGATACACCTACGCCATCAAATATGTATTCTATTTTGATATCAGGATGTTGCTTGATTACCGAAAACGCCCCCATTAAACCAAACATCTGACCAAGAAAGCCTGTTGCCAGGGCAAAAAAGCCCATTGATTTGCCATAGCTAATTTTTCGTAAGATTTCCTCCTTATTAGGTTGTTTCGAATTGTAACCGGTAACCAATTGATAAATAATCCATGCAGTGATTATAACCAACTCTATGGTTAGAATACTCATGAAATTGCCTCCCATATAAAAGAACTTTATCATAGTAATATTTTTTTGGTGAATACTGCTGCCAAGGTATAGCAGTCAACGAAGTCCATCAAGGTCGTATCCGGCTGTTAACAGGTCGTATGTCTACACTGACTTTTAATTTTGATATCCTTTTCGAAATTAGCCTGGGAAACAAAATTTGAATGAATAAAAAAGCCGAAAACCCAAGCTACCACATCGCCTACTGGATCTTCGTACTACTTGTCTTAACACTGGTATTTGGATTTTCATGGGGTCATAGAACTGCGGCATTTTTCTTTGTCAGCATGCTCCTCCCAATTGTTTTAGGCACCTCCTATTTTTTCAACTACGTGCTTGTGCCAAGATATTTCCTCACCAAAAAGTACTGGAAATTTGCGCTTTACACCTTTTGCCTGGCTATCACTTCAGTGTACCTCGAAATGATGGTTTTGCTGTTTTCGTATGTATACATGGTAAAGTTCAGCTATGATAGCCTGAACCCCAATGCTACCCAAATCCTTCTTTTGGCGGCAGTGCTATACCTGCTTGTACTTATTGGATCATTTCTATTAATGATGAATCAGATAACAGAAAACCAGCAGATGATTCGGCAACTGCTGGACGAAAAGGAGAAGACGAAAAAGTCCTTTCTTGAAATCATGTCCAATAGGAAATTGACGAAAATACCGTTCGAAGACATCGTTTATATCGAAAGCATATCGGACTATATCAAAGTGATTACCATTAATGAAGAAGTTGTCAGCAAGGAGAAAATAAGCCGACTGGCCGAAGTATTGCCCAATGTCTTTCTAAGAATTCACCGTTCCTTTATTATCAACACAAACAGGATAAAAGAGGTGTCATTTGACGAACTGTTGGTTGATGATATCAGACTAAACATTGGCAGAAGTTACAGGAAAGTTGTTAAGGAAGCCCTGAAAAGCCATGCGTAAAATCAGGCGACGGTCTCAGCTATCCACAGTTGAGTAATAGCAGAACAGGCTGCACACCATTGAGGTCGGGCGAGATAGGAGATTACATCGCTCAATATGCGAAGCGACCGGTTGCGGCAATGAACGCCTGCCGTCCTCTGCATGTGGCTATTCCGCCCTGGCAGATGAATAGTAAATCTATTCGGCAGATGAAATTCCTTCACTTTTCAAAATAAGAGACCGCAAACGCTCCTCATGCTGATCACCCCAGTCGCCCAGTGCTGAAATGACGGGGATCAAAGTTTTACCGAAATCAGTCAACGAATACTCCACTTTGGGAGGCACAACAGGGTAAATTTTCTTTGTAACCAATTCGTGTTCTTCCAATTCCTTCAGCTGCACATTTAAAACCCTGCGTGAAGCATCAGGGATTTTTCGTTGCAGGTCGCTTGGCCGCTGGATTCCTTCATTGATAAACCACAGCAGTCTGATTTTCCACTTGCCATAAAGCACTTCGCCGACCAGGTCGAGGCCGCAATTCAGGTTTAACGGAATCTTTCTTTCATACATAACCTAAAAGTACTTCAATGTTCTAAAACATGTTGTAGGGGATAATTTTATCCCTATGTGATTCGATTGCCCGTACTTGTGTCCACTGCTTGTATAGCCGAATTTTGCCCTACACTAAGTTACACAAATGGGACATTTTGACTTTAACAACGAGCTACATGGCAAGATAGCATTAGTTACAGGCGGCACAAAAGGCACAGGAAAAGCCATTGCCGCACGGCTGCTGCAAGCAGGAGCCACAGTGATCATCACAGCAAGGAACCGCCCTGCAGCATCAGCTCAAAACCTTCACTTCATTTCAGCCGACTTAAGCACCTCAGCGGGCACAGCCAAAGTGATACAGGAAGTACAATCAACCTTTGGCAGGCTTGATATCCTGGTCAACAATTTGGGGGGCTCGGATACTCCCGGCGGCGGCTTTGCGGTATTGACTGATGAGGACTGGCTAACAACGCTGCAAGCCAATTTATTGGCCCCGGTAAGGCTCGACAGAGGATTTCTGCCCGGAATGATCGAACGAAAAACGGGTGTCATTATCCACATCGGCTCCATACAGGGTAAGCTGCCTCTATTCGACTCCACCTTGCCCTATGCAGCCGCCAAAGCGGGGCTTATCAATTACAGCAAAAGCCTTTCCAACGAAGTTTCGCCAAAAGGTATTCGTGTATTGACTGTTTCCCCGGGTTGGATAAAAACCGAAAGCTCCACAGCCATGATGGAACGCATTGCTGAGAGCTCAGCTACTACGGTAGAGCAGGCAACACAGAGCGTGATGGACGCTTTGGGCGGCATACCCTACGGCAGGCCGGCTCAACCAGAAGAAGTGGCCGAGCTGGTGGGCTTTCTTGTGTCGCCTAGAGCCAACTATTTAACAGGAACAGAATTCGTCATCGACGGAGGTACTATACCCACTATTTAATCATCTTAAAAAAATAAAAACATGAACTTACCCAACGTAATCACCAATTTGGCACAGGCCCAAAACAATTTTGACAGCCTGGCTTACGCAAATTGCTTTTCTGAAACAGCCGTCGTTTTCGACGAGGGAAGAACACACAAAGGAAAAAAGGAAATTCAGCAATGGATTAAAAAAGCCAATGAGGCCTACCAAGCCGTGATGAAACCGATCGACTATTCGGCAACAGAAGAAATTCTGAAAGCCGAAGTTTCAGGTAATTTCCCGGGAAGTCCGATAGTGCTGGCTTACCATTTAAAATTAAAAGACGGACTTATTCAGTCTTTGAAAATAACAGGGTAAGAAGCCCTCATGCTTCAAGTAGGCCCTTGAACCGGAAAGGTGAAACGGCTGCACACCAGGGAGGAGGTATGAGACCAGCGGTTGCGTCGGCTATTGGTCAACCGCTCGCCTCATCCCACTCACTTCTCTCACGCTACCCACAATGAACCTCACCTCCTCGTCCGTCATCGTGGGATGCAGAGAAATCCGCACCCAACCCGGTTTGGCTGACGTATCGCCCTGATCGATCAGGTCGGTGATTTGCTGTGATTGATTTTGATCAATGTCCAGCAGGTAGTGCCCATAGGTGCCAGCACAGGAGCAGCCACCCCTGCACTGGATGCCAAAGTGGTCGTTGAGGAGCTGCACGGTGGTGTTGAAGTGCTGATCCTCCACATAGAAGGATACAATCGGCAGCCTGTTTCTATGCTGCGGAGCCAGTATGCGCACACCGGGAATGCCGGACAACCCCTCCCATAAAATAGCCAGCAGCTCCTCCTCCCGGTGTGCCATGCGGTCGACCCCCATCTGCTCCTTTAGTTGAATACACAGTGCCGCTTTGATCGTTTGTAAAATAGGCGGGGTGCCTCCGTC
>TARA_R110002012_G_scaffold8355_1_pt1 | contig 32510 bp, 49 predicted proteins | sample TARA_R110002012 | Tara Oceans TARA_R110002012 (sample SAMEA4396515) | marine metagenome | biome: Westerlies Biome; feature: [DCM] deep chlorophyll maximum layer (ENVO:01000326); material: water (ENVO:00002006), including particulate matter (ENVO:01000060) such as... | depth 40 m
GATGAAGATGCTAAAGACGCTGACGGTAATCAGTTGTATGTGCAAGTTTGGGATGCAGACTTTGATAATGGTGAAGGCAACGATCCGGGCAAAATGGTGAACACTAGCGAGAAGTTAATTAATCGTGGCTTAAAATACACGATGAACGCTCAAGTAAAATCTCAAGCTAACAGCGCATTAGCCAATACTGATTGGATGGTGATACGCAAAGCAGAACGAGATGTTGCAATACCTAGTGCAACTGCAACATACCGTGCATCAGTAATTACAGAATGTGCTAGGTTAGAAACTGCAATAGCTGGGGCAGCAAACGTAGACGCATTAAAAGTAGTAATGCAAGCACAGAACTGGCCTGAGACTGATTAGAATTAAATGCAAAGTTTAGATATTTTCATAAGCCTTGCGCCTTTTATTATTGGTTTTATAACGCTAGTAATTGTCTTAGCAAAAATGCATGCAGATTTAGAAACAATTAAAGAAAAAATCAAAGTTCTTTTTGAACTGTGGAATAACAGAAACAATTAAACTACCGGAGAACTTTGAACAATGACCGAAGAAAGTAAACAAGTTGTAGACGTTGTAGCAGCATCGACAGGTATCATGTCGTTAGCAGCTTGGTTGCCGCCTTTGGCAAGTTTATTTACGATTGTGTGGTTAGGAATTAGAATCTATGAAACAGACACAATGCGAAGCCTTACTAATCGGAAGCAAAAATAATGAGTAAAAATAGACAACAAAGAAATACTAAAAGTTCTTTAAAGGCTTTAAAAGCAAAGCGCAAAAAAGCTTTCTTAGGTGGCTTTAATGTTACGCCATCAATGATAGATAATGCAAAGAAAAGAGCCGCAGCAGCCCAAACTCCTAAATCAAATGAACCCTCTACGCCTGTTAAAACTAACCAACAAATAGCTAATGAGTCAGCAGAAAAATTTCGAGATGATCAAGCCGGATACTTGCAGGATTATTATCGTAGAAACAACATGAATCCTGATGGCTCAGTTAAAACTGCTGCTCAGCCTAATGTTCAACCACAACCACAACCACAACCACAACCAACTCCAGTAGCTTCGACTCCTGCTCCTGAACAACGGTTCACAATTAATCATCCGGTTTATGGACAAATCACTGACTTAACACAAGCAGGATATGATACGATAATGGCTGAAATGGAACGCGATCAACTAGCCGCTAAACCATCTCCTGCGCCTGTTTCTACTGCTCTTGCTCCTACTCCTGCTTCTAGACCTCCAGCAACAGCTTCAGATGAAGTAGAAAAAATGCCCGGAAAACCGGAAGATCCACCGGAAGATCCTTTTGCCGGGTGGGAAGATACGCCGTATGGAAAAAACAGAGACGGTAGTGCGTTAACGAGAGACTCTGTTACATGGCTAAAATCACAAGGTGACTTTGATGTAGATAACGATGGTAAGTACAGCCCGGAAGAAATGACTCGTTATTTTCAATACATGGCAGCTAAAGAAGCTCAAAAAGATGATTTTGATCGTGGGCCACTAAACATTGAAAACAAACGTCCCGACTCTCCTGACTTAACGCAAGCCACTAGCGAGAGCGCACTGGGTACTACAACTGGAGGTCAGATTGGTCAAGCGCAACGTTTATTGGCATCTGAGAGAGGAACGTGGGAACAACGACACCAAGCTAGAATTTTATTAGATAACGCTGGATTATCTCCTCCACAAACAGTTCAACAGTTAGGTACTGACGGTGATGGTGCGTCTGATCCTAGTATAGGTTACACAGACTTTACTAGAACTGCTGCGCCTGTTATCTCTGCAACAAAACCTACAGATTTAACAGCTAATACTTACACAGCAGAACAAGCAGCAGACCTTGCCGCAACACAAGCGGCTCAAGGTGTTGTTGGCCCAGACTCTACAGCAAGCCCTGAAGAAATTCGACAGATTACAGAAAGAGCTACAGCAGCACAAAGAGACGCGACTCAAGAACAAGCAGCTAGGCAAGCAGACGCTAGAGACTTAGTTGCTTCTGAAGCATCTCAAGTAGGTCAAGTAGATATTCGCCAACCTGTTAGTATAACACAAGCTAGAGATGCTGAAGCAGCAGAAAGAGAAGCCATTACAGGTACAAAAGCAACCGGCGAACAAGCTGAAATTATAGAAAAAGTAGGCTTTGAAGCTGCTCAACGCCGCACAGTAACTGGAACAGCAGCTAAAGATGCAGCTTCTAAAATGCTTGTAGTTGTTGGAGAACTTCCAGAAGACATCACTGCTTCTATTGTAGAAGACCCCGCAGAAGTAACAGCCCAACTAGATTCACAACCTGTAGAAGTTAAAGCTGCTATCGCTGCATTACCCACTGAAGCTTTAGTATCGTCACAAATGGAAACATTACTAGCCGGTATGGATGAAGGTGAAACCCCTATCTGGGCTAGACCGGCAGTGCAGCAAGTAAATGCTATGTTAGCTCAGCGAGGTTTATCAGCCTCAACAGTTGGAAGAGATGCTCTGTTTAATGCAATTATTCAGACTGCAATGCCAATTGCTCAAAGTAATGCTCAAGCACTACAAGCTACAGCGGCTCAAAACCTAAGTAATCAACAACAAGCTAACTTAACTCAGTCTACACAAAGTATGCAATTGCGGATGGCTAACTTGAGCAACCGCCAAAATGCTGAATCTCAGTCGGCGCAAATGGCTCAGCAAATGAAAACAATGCAGAGCCAGTTTGGGCAAGATGCCGTAATGACTACAGAGCAATTACAGCAACAAACAAGAACTCAAAACTTAGCTAACCGCCAACAAGCTGCACAGATGGACGCGCAGAATACTCAGGCAATGGCAGCACAGAGTTTAGGCAACGAGCAACAAATTGAATTAGCTAACTTGCAGTATGCTAACGCTACTGAGTCTGAAAATATGTCAGCGGTGCAACAAGAACGTTTAACTGAAATGCAAGTTGCTGCCGATTTTCTTGCTAAAAATGCTAGTTTTGATCAACAAATGAAAATAGCTAATCTTAGCAACGATCAACAAATGAGGTTAGCTAACTTATCTGCTCAGAACCAAGCAGACTCAGAAAGCATGAGCGCAGAACAACAAACAGAACTTGCAAACTTAAACAACAGAATGCAAACCAACTTAACTAGCGCAAAGATTGCAGAGTCAATGGGCGTAGCTCAACTAAATGTTGACCAACAACGAGCAGTTACTAATGCAAGCGTTAACGCTAACATAGACTTAACTAAGTTTAGCGCAGACCAACAGGTTGAAGTAGCTAATAGTAAGTTTATGCAAACAATGACAATGACAGACTTTAACGCTGAACAACAAGCCGCAATGCAAAATGCTACAAGTCTTGCATCACTAGACATGGCAGCAGTTGATCAACGTACAAAAGTAGCTATCACAAACGCTCAAAGTTTTTTAAACATGGACATGGCAAATTTAAGCAACAGTCAACAAGCTGTTGTGCTTGATCAACAAATGAAACAACAACGTATTCTTTCTGATCAAGCTGCTGAAAATGCTTCAAAACAATTTAACGCTACATCACAAAATCAAACAGACCAGTTTAATAATAGCATGGCAGCACAGATGCAACAGTTTAACGCCTCTCAAGCAAACGCAATGGCACAGTTTAATTCATCTGAAAGCGCTAAACTAGCTGCTATGAACGCCGGTAATCAACTACAAGCAGATACTTCAGAGGCTCAACTGCAAGCAGATATTGATAAGTTTAACGAGCAACAAGAACTCCAACGCGAAACGTGGAACGCTGCAAACTCACAGGCTGTTGAGCAATCTAACATCCAGTGGAGGCGACAAGCTAATACCGCAGCTACCGCAGCCGCTAATGCCGCCAACCAGCAGAATGTTCAAAACGCTTATAACATTTCAGCTTTAGATCAAACACAGCTTTGGCAACAGTTGCGCGATGAAGCAACATACATTCGACAGGCTTACGAAAGTAACGAGGGTAGAGAAGCCCAGTTATTAGCAACCGCCATTGGCAATGAAGGTGGTATTTCTGATGGAAGTGCTACTGGAACACAGTCGTTGTTAAACGTAGTTGGGAAACATATTGGTGTTAACACTAAACCCGCAACAAAATCAGAAATAGAACAAACTATTGATATGTTTGGATAAAGCTAAAAGCTTTTAAAAGGAGAATACATGGGATTTTTTAAAAAAATTTTTAAAGGCATTGGAAAAGTTTTTAAAAAAATAGGCAAAGGAATTAAAAGAGCTTTTAAAAAGTTTGGTAAATTCATGGGCAAGATTGGTGTCCTTGGTCAAGTAGCTATGATGTTTATCCTTCCGGGGGTAGGGCAGCTTCTAGGCAAGGCTTGGTCTGCGATAGCGGGAAAAACAGCAACACAAGCTGCTGCACAAGCCGCCAGCACAACAGCAAGCAATGCCGCTATAGCAGCGGGTGAAACAGCAAAAGCAGCGGCAACTAAAGGCGCACAAGCAGCAGCGGCTAAAACAGCAGTTATTAAAGCTGGAGGTAAAGCAGCAACTGAAGCATTAGCTGGCTTTAAATCCACAGGCTTAATGGCAAGCAGTGGAACTTTAGGACAAGGCGTAGGCAAAATGATGCAGTTTACTGGTAAAGTAGTAGGAACGCCCGGAAAAATATTTAGCAATATAACACAAGGCGTTACAGAAACTCTTGGTAATTTTGCTAAAACAGCCAGTAATAAGTTATTTGGCACAGACATGAATGCTGCCAGTAAATTTTTTGGTTCTGGCGACTCTGCGTTTGGTCGAAGTTTTGGAACTACTTCAAGGTTTCAAAATCTAACTAGAAGTGATGCGTTAATTACAGGGGCGCAAAATCAAGCCATAGCTGCTCCTACGTTAAATATACCAACAAATGAAAGGTTAGGGCCGATTACAGAGTTTCAAGGCCCAAAAGATTTAACCTTTGAACAAGTTCGTCAGCTTCCAGTAAATACAACCGAAGTAACTTCAAAGTTTAATAATTTAAGTAAAGCGGAAATTAAAGAAATATATGGAAACGCATCCGAAGGCATTTCAGTAACTACAGATCCAACAGCAAAAGTTTCAACTGACCCAAATTTAACTTCAAAGTTTGATAATCTAAGTGCAAAAGAAATTAGAAAAACGCTAGGTCAGTCTGGTAAAATTTCATCAGACCTTCAAGATTCTTTTGAAAGAGCTTTCAGAAATCCAGACGGTACGTTTGCAAATCAAAATGTTATTAATGTTGAACCGGCTAGTAATCAATTAGGTTCTACTTCGGCACAAACATTAATGCCTGACGGAGCAATGGAGAATCTTACACCTATAGATAAAGTAGGTAAACAAAGTCTTCTTAGCCGGGCAACTGGAGCAATTACAGATACTTTTTCAAATATAAGAAAAGGCCCAAGTAACGTGATGGACAACATAGAAACTTTTGCGGCTGATCCTGTTGGTGAGACAGGTAAATATTTGTTTGGCGGCACAAAACAAGCCGTACAACAAGGCGTTAACAATCAACTTCTTAGAGGTATTGGTTTAGTAGACGATCCTGTAGAACCAGTTTATAAAACAACTCAGACTTACGTTGCGCCTTTTGAAACCTCAACGCCTCAAATGTTTGAAGCTCCTGAGACTATGAGTCCTATGGCGTTTGCACAAAACGTAACCAACAACCCTTCTCCTTATGGATATACCGCTTTTCAGTATAACCAATACATGAATCGAACAGCAGCAGCTTAAAGGATTTTAAAACATGGCGACATCACTTGAAGAATTTCAAGCTCAAAGACTCAACGCAAACCGCGCTATTCCCGGCGAATCGTTAACCAACGATCCTGATAATCCCGCGCCTTTTGAAAAAGCTCCTACGTTTACATCAGTACACGAAGCTTCTCAATACTTGTGGGAATCTTTTATTGAGCCGGACGAATATGTAAATTTAATGACGGCAATATCTGAAGGTGTGCCTCTTATGCAGATAACACAAGCGGTATTGTTTACGGAGTTTACGAATGGGTCTTGGAATCCTGATCTAATGTTAATGCTTATTGAGCCAACTACCTACATGCTTATGGCTCTTGCTGAACGTGCTGAGTTGCCAATGGTTATATACGAAGGAGAGCTTAACGATGAAAACGATGAAGAAGAAATACTAGGAACACAAGTGCCTGAAGACCGGATACGTGAGATTATGAAGCGCGGAAAAACCGGAGACATACCTGAAGGTACGTTAACGGCTGAAATGCAAGCCTCTTTAGAATCTTTGCCGCCCCTTGAGTCGCCCCCACAGCAAGAAGAAGAAACAGTACCAGAACAAGAACAGCCACAGAGTCTAATGGCTCGACCAGAAACAGCAGGAGTTTAAATCGATGGCTATTAGAGAATATGGCGAAAGCTTATTAAGAAGACAAAGTTTAAAGCGTGATGAGCGTGAAAGCAAAGAACGCAGAGATGCACGAAGAAACAGAAGAGATGAGTTAAAATTAGGCGTGGCGGCTTGGCTAGGCAACGAAGCTTTGGGTATGGCTCGAAACTCTATAGAGCGAAAAACAAACGATTACATTAATAGCACTGGCGCATTTGACACTAAAATAAAACTAAACAAAGCTGGTGATATATTAAAAACAGCCGTAGACCACCAAACAAACTACACAGGCTCAGACCTTACGGATCAAGAGTATTTTATACGGTTAACTGCCGATGAAATAATTAAAAGAACTAAAGTCGAAGACGCTAATTACTTTAAACCCGGAACAGAAGAAGAAGCTACAAGTATTCTTATGAAGCGGCCCGGAGTAATTGCATTCGCAAAACAAAGAGCAGAAGATAATAAATATATTATTAATCAAGGAAATTTATACACTAAAGGAAAACAAGCTCTTTCTGTTGATAATATGATTAAAAGAGAAATGGGTACAAACAACTTTTTATCCTACGGTTGGAAAAAATTAACAGGAACGCTTCCTTCTGATCCTGAAATAATAAATGAAAAACTTAATAAGCTTACTCAAGTAGTAGCCGCAGATAGTATTTTAGCTAGAGAAATAAAAAGAGTACAAAACCGTTCTGCTAAACTTAACGATCAGAAAACTACAGACCTAGCAAACAGTATTATTGGGCGTTTTTCTGTCTTAGAAGAAAAAGAGTTTAAAGACCTTTTAAAACAAGGAGAAGATATAACGGATATTTCTGTTAAGTTTACAAATTTAGGAAATAACGGACATGCAAAAACAATAACAACATCCGTTAACACTGGTCTTAAAGATGCTTCTGGAAAACTAATAATAAAAACGAGTTCAGAAACTAAAATAGTTAAGGCTCAAGAAAACGCTGAAACACTAGCAAATGTGTTTGCTAAAGATGTAACATCTATGAAAAACATAGATGAAACAGCTACTCCTAAAGGAAGTAACAATGCAACACACGTAGCTTGGCGAATTGAAAAAGAAAGAATCAAAAATTTAAACTTACCTAAATTAGAAGAACAACAACTATTTATAGAATCAGCGTTTGTAAAAGAGTGGGCGCCTGTGGGCGGCATATCAGCAGACACTTCTGGTCTTGATATAGGCATAGGTAAAGAAGTGCTTGAACGTAATTTAATTATACTACAAGATATCCGAACTGCTATGGCAAATTTAACAGATGCCAAAGCTGGCACACTAGAACCAACAAAACCCGGACAAACCCAAAAAGAATTTATAACAGAACTAGATCTTAAGTTGCAAGGCCATCAAAAAAACCAACAAGATAGTATAGCTGTTGCCGTTAAACTCAGCTCAGCAGAACGAGAGAATTTAAGTGGTGGGGATCTAACAGCAGCAAGACAACAAAGAAAAAAGCTAGTTGAAGACATAGTAACCTCTGGGGTTCAAAAAGAGACTGACATAATTTATAAAGGAATTAAATATCCTATTACTACAGACCCTGTAACTCAAAAAAGAAGCATTACAGTTAACGGTAAGAAGTTTAATATAGGAGAAGAAACTTAATGGCTTCGTTTACTTTAACACCGGCAGACGAAGAAGAAGTCGAAGGTTTAAAAACAGGTGGTTTTACTTTAACACCAGCAGATGAAGAAGAACAAGAAACACTTGTTGAAGGTTTAAAAACAGGTGGTTTTACTTTAACACCGGCAGATGAAGAAGAACAGGAAAAAGTTGTAACTACTTTACCTCAACAAGTAGCTAGTGCAATGAAGACCGGAGAAGAAGATATTGATGAAGTCGATGAAGTTGATGAAGTTGAAACTGCTCCAACGTTAGAAGCACCTTCTTTTACATCAGACATGAAACGATTAGCTGCACGACACGCTACAAATTTTACTACAGCTATGGCAGTTTTAGGATCAGGACGATTAGGAGTTCCAGAAAGCACTCAAAAACGCTTAGCAGGAAATACAGGCAGAGACATAGCTTCAAACTTATCTTCTGGCGAAGTAGAAAAAGGAGCTTTAAAAGCTCTTTCAAATATTTCAAGTTACAAACTAGAAGAAAATCCTAATATTGTAGAAGACGGACGAATCAAACAACTTGATACGCTTGGTGGGCAAGCTGTAGATCTATCTGCGTTTCTGTTAGGCGGTTGGAAAATGTCTGCTGGTCAAAAAGTTATTCCTTCCATACTAAGTTGGGAGCTTGCTTCTCAGTTATTTATAGATTCTAACAATAATTTATTTAACGTAATTCAAGACGCTGTTGATAACAATGACGGTGAACAAACAGACGGCGAGTTAGTCCTTGATATGTTAGCAGCTAGTCCTGATGACACGCCACTTCAAAACCGCGCCAGACTTTTAAGCGAGGGATTAGGTGTAGGTCTTTTATTCTCTGCTGTTACTGCAATCCCAACAGCAGTTTTACGAGGCAGAAAACCAGCAGAGATGTCAAAAGAAGAACTAGCAGAAACTGTAGCAGGGTTTGTTAGTAGAAGTGAAAAGTATACGGAAGTGCCACAGAAAGGCGGCAGTTATGGAAGAGACACTCAAGAAGGCATTGATCAAATAATTGGACAGGCTGTTGAAGGTAAGACAAAAACTGGCGAAGTAGCCATGTCTCGTCTAAAAAGACTTAAACAAAAATATGTAACCTCTAGAGGAAACTCTAGCCGTTTAATATTTAAAGCTCTTTCAGAATCTAAATATACTCAAAGACAAATTGTAACTAAAGCTGAGAACATAGCAGCAAAAGTTAAAGCCACTTATGATATAGGCGGCACAGATGCAGAAAAACTTAATAGTTTATTAAGTGCAGATATTAGTGATGTCTTAAAATTAAACTTAGAAGATCAAGCTGCTGCTTTAGCTAAGAAAGAAGGAATTTCTAACGAGTCTGCTGAAGCTTTATTAGAAGCTCGATATGCTATTGATGAACTATCTGAAGAAATAAGAACAACTCAGGGGTTTTCAAAAGAAGTTAAAGAGTCAATAGGTGCAAACATAGGACAGTATCTTAGAAGATCGTATAGGCTTTTTGAAGATCCTGACTATGTACCCTCTACAGCCGCTACTGAAAAAATAGATCAATTTTTTACACGCGAATTTTTCCAAAAACAAGCAGACCTTGCTGACGAATCTTTAGAGTTTACACCAGAAAAACTAGCAGAAATGAAAGAAGGTGTTGAGGAATACATTACCATTCAAAAAGAAAAACTTCTTGGTAAAGCTCCTGATGAAATGCGAGATTTTGTATTTCAATCTAAAAGAGTAAACGCTTTCCGTAAAAAAGATGACACACTTCCTGACGAAATCTTAGAGTACCTTGGAGAAATTAAAGACCCTTCTGAAAATATAATACTCTCAATTAGTAAAGCTGTACGCACAGTCGAAATGCAAAAAGCCTACACGCAAATTAGAAAACTAGGACAAAATAAATACATATTTAAAACTCAAGCCGAAGCAATTGCAGCAAGTAAAAAACTAGGTTTTGATAACAATATCTTTAAGAGCCAGATAGGAAAAAACACAGACAGTGTTACAAATACATCTTTAGATGGTATGTGGACTACTCCTGAAATAGTAAGAGTAGTGCGTAGAGATGAAGAAACATTTGAAACTCTTCAAAAAGACGGATACCTTGCAGCTACTTGGCGTACATATGTAGGCCAAAAAGGTTTTGCACAATCTATGAAAACCGTCTATGACCATGTAACTCACATGAGAAATATTATTGGTGGCTATCAGTTTGGATTAGCCAACGGTAGAATTTTTTCTCATATTAACGCTTCTGATCAATTGAAAGTTCTTAAAAGTAAAGTCTTTGACAAGGCTGGAAAAAATATTGATTCTAAAAGACTCAAAGAAAAATACGAAAGATACTTAAAGCTAGGCATAATAAACACTTCTGTCAATGTCAATCAATTTAGAGAGATGCTAGAAACAGGTTTTCAAAACAAATCTCCGTTTAGAATTTTAAATAAAGTAGCTCCAGAGTCTGTGAAATCTGCCGTTAAAACTGGTACAGATTCTAAACTTTATAAACTTGGGAAAAATGTATTCGCTGATAAACCTCAAGAAATTTACATGGCTACAGATGATTATTTTAAAATAGGTTCTTTTGAAGCAGAGCTTTCTGTTTTAAGAGAAGCTTTACCTAACGCCAGCGAAGAAGTGTTAGAACAAGAAGCAGCCATGATTGTAAGAAACACGTTACCTAATTATGATCAAGTTCCTAAAGGAATTAAACAACTTAGAAACTTACCGCTTGGTAACTTTGTAGCTTTTCCTGCTGAAATGTTAAGAACTTCTGTGCATATTGTTAAACAAGCTTCTAAAGAAATAGCCTCTAACAATGCAGTTATTAAAGAAAGAGGACTAAAAAGACTAGCCGGTTTTACAGCAACCAACCTTGGATGGGCCACAGCAGCAGATATGAGTGCCACAGCTTTAGGTTTTTCAGAACAAGATAGAGAAGATTTAAACCTTTTAGGTTCTGGGCCGTTTTCTACTGGGCGGGATACCATTTATTTTACAGATGGTAATGGTGAATTAAGGGGTTTGAATACTCAATACTTAAACTCATACTATAGTGTTACTTCTTCTGTTAGAGAAGGCTACGATAAATTTATAACAGGTAAACTTCAAGGCAAGGAGGTTGAAGATTATTTACTGGATAGTGTTCAAGCAGGAGTTAAAGATTTTATGGCTCCATATCTTTCAACTTCTCTTGCAACAGAACCTTTGTTAGCAATAAGCACAGCACTTATAAGCGATGATGGAAGAGACTATTCAGGTAGACGTTTAATATCTGACAAAAGCGGATTAGATTTTGAAAGGCTTGCACAAATAATTGGAGATCCCTACATTCCCGGAAGTATAAGCAAGTCTTTTAAACTTTCAGACGCAATTGAAGGAGTTCCAAATGAATATACGCTAGAGTATCAAGATCGTAAGTACGCTTTAATAAGTCAATCTGGATTTAAATCAGATAGTTTTTCAAGAAACGCCTTGATTAATGGGTTTAAAGGAATGCTTAAAGATTATAAATATGCTGAAAATAAAAATGCTATAGACAGAGTAAGGTTTTCTAATGTTGAAAAAGCAGAACAAGATTACATTGATGTAAATGATTTACGATTACAAAATCAATCAGATATTTACGCGGCTGCTCAATCGGCTATAAGACAAATAGGATCTTCTACAACAAATAGACTTTTAATAGATTCAGGAATAAATGAAAAAGAACGAGCAGCAATAATGACCGGAAAGTTTGAACCGGAGTCAACTGAATATATTCAAAACGTTTTAAAAGCTGAAACAGGAAACATTAGAAAACTACGGACGTTAGAAGAAAGAACAGAGTATAGGCAAAAATTAAAACAAGCAAGAGCCGACATTTTATTTTTAAACAGACGAATGCAAGGAATAAGACTAAATAGAGTTAGTGATTTTAATCCTAATGAGTGGCTAGAGCTTAACACAAAAGCACAACAAAGACTCCAAAAATCCACAGGCGGCGAAGTCTCTGAACTAATCCCTAACGCTCCTATCGAACCAGACGAGCGCATCAACAAGCTCACAGGCATACCGTACAACGAAGAAGCTGGCGCGGCGTACATGGATACGGATGATCCGGTAAGAGTTTTGAAGATGAACTTAGGTGGCGCTGTATCTGAACTTAGTACGTCTGATCCTATGGGCGTTAAAGCTTCAAACAGAGAAAGCGCAAAGGTTGTTGCAGATGTAGTCACAGATACTTTACCTGTAGTCGGGGAAGTTAAAGGCGCACTAGACACAGTTAAGTCTATTAGAGAAGGAGATTACACAGGCGCAGCCGTTAACGCAGGAGCTACGTTGCTTGGAATAGTTCCGGGCGTAGGAGATGCAGCGGGAAGAGCGTTAAAAACTAAGCGTAAAAAACTTGAAACTTTAATTAATAAATTAAAAACCTCGTTATCTGAAAGGACTGAAGTAGATACTCCTATCCGTCCTGTTCCTCCAAGACAGCTTGATGAGGCAAATAAAGACTACGATGAACGAGTTTCTCTCGCGTTAAAAACTCAAGGTGTAGACGTAAGTGAGAAATTAAAAACAGGCGGGGAATACGTTGATCCTAGAACTAATAAACCTCTTACAAACAGGGTTGTTTCAAACTCAGTTATTGCTCCATTTACTCAAGAGCGACCAGTTTTTCAAGGAGTCTTACAAGACTATTCTTCTAATACAAAAATGTTAGAGAGTGTAAAAAAAGAAGCGGTTAAGAAAAACTCAGATATTACTATATTAAAAAGCAACTTGTTAAAAAATAACAAATATAAAATTGTAAGTGAAGACATTGAAGGTTTACAAGATCACACAGACAGGTTTGGTATTGTAACTGTTGTAGGTAAAAACACTTTAAAATATAAAAAAGATCGTGGGATGGAATCTGATCATATGTATGGATTACAAGTTGAAGTTAAAGGTGACGCTGTTTTAGAAAGAAAAGTAACAAAAAAGAAAAACAATAAGTATGGTTATGCTCAGCCTTCATTAAAACCTCATTTTGTGGGCGATATGAAACAAGGAAATAAAGTAGGAGAGATTAAAGTGCGAGGAAAAATACATCCTTTGTATGACGTTGTTCGTGTTGACGCAGAAAGTTTAAGTTCTAAAACAACAAAAGCACAAGGAGGCGCAATAAAGACGCAGCTTATAGTTTTTGACGCAGAGTTACTAGCAGAGGAATAAGCTCATGGAACAAGACTTCAAATACTTCAAACTATCAGACTTTGATTGCCAAGAAACTGGCGACAATCTTATGGACGTTAGCTTCATACACAAGCTTGATGCCCTCAGAGAAGCTTGTAGCTTTCCGTTTATTATTACAAGTGGCTTCAGAAGCCCTGAACACTCGCGTGAGAGGTCTAAGTCTAAAGGGCCGGGAACACATGCTCAAGGAATAGCGGCTGATATAAAGGTTTCTGGAGGCTCTCAGAGGTATACAGTCGTAGAAGAAGCTATACTGATGGGCTTCAAAGGCATTGGAATCGCTAAGACTTTTATCCATGTTGATGACAGACAAACTACTCCTGTTATTTGGAACTACTAATAAATGTCTAAAAACTATTTAAATACTTTAGCGGCTCAACAAGATCTAAACTGGGATGGCATCGAAGAACTAGACGAAGATGAAGTCCCACCAAAAAAGGAAGAAAAAGATTATGCTCCAATCACTGATAGGCCCAGTAACAGGACTCCTCGATAAGTTCATAGAAGACAAAGACCAGAAAAGCGCACTCGCACATGAGATAGCTACGATGTCTGAGCGTCACGCGCAAGAGTTAGCTAAAGGTCAGCTTGAAGTCAACAAGGTTGAAGCGGCTTCTACCTCGTTGTTTGTTTCCGGCTGGAGGCCAGCAGTGGGCTGGGTGTGTGTGTTTGGTTTTGCAGGAAACTTTATTACGATACCTGTAACCAACATGATTTTAGAGTTATTTAGTTCTGAAGTCCGATTACCGTTAATACCTATGGCTGAAATGATGCCAGTGTTAATGGGCATGTTAGGTTTAGGAGCTATGCGCTCTATTGAAAAAGTTCAAAAAGTCTCAAGAGAAAAATAACTATGGCAGCAAAAAAGAAAACAAAATCAAAAGTCAACGAAGCGGGTAACTACACTAAGCCTACAATGCGTAAAAGATTGTTTAACAAAATAAAAGCAGGGACTAGGGGCGGTAAAGCTGGTCAGTGGTCAGCGCGAAAAGCTCAGATATTAGCTAAAGAGTACAAAGCCGCAGGAGGAGGATACACATGAGTTGTTATTATTGTGACAGTCAATTAATTTGGGGAGGCGATCACGACCTTGAAGACAATGAAGATTTTTCAATGGTAACAAATCTAACTTGTTCTGAATGCCCGACCTATATAGAAGTATATTGCCCTAGAGAAACAGGAGAATAAAAACTAATGATTAAAAAACTAACAATAGGGCTGAGCTTAGTTCTCCTAGCTCAAGGTTGTACATGGTACGGAGAGTTTGAACATGTCTCAAGCATACCAAACGGCAACCCTTTTAACGACAGAAAAGAAACTTCTGTAGACGCTATATGGACAGGCATCAAAGTAGAAAAGAACGGATGGTACGTTGACTCAGCAGTAGGTTGGGATACGTCAGGAGAATACGAAGGACGCAATCCTTACGGACGTTTTAAAGTAGGTAAAGAAATTAAAAAGTGGGGCGAGTAATGGAAGTTGCTATAGCTCTTGGTTTTCTTGCCGGATACTTACTTGGGAAAGTAACTTAATAATTATAAACATTTTAATGTGAGGTAAATAATGAAAGTCAAAGCACCGGCAGGACATCATTGGATGAAACAGAAAGACGGAAGCTACAAGATTATGAAGCATACCGGCAAGTTTGTTAAACATAAAGGCGCAAGTCTTGAAGCTAACTTTCCAGTTCAAAAGGTTCATAAGAAATAATGCCGTTAAAAAAATCTCAAAAGTCTCTCAAGGCTTGGTCAAAACAAAAGTGGCGTACTAAATCAGGAAAGCCTAGTGCAAAAACAGGCGAAAGGTATCTTCCTGCAAAAGCTATAAAGGCTTTATCAGATAAAGAATATGCGGCAACAACTAGAAAGAAACGAGCAGACACCAAGAAAGGTAAGCAGCATAGCGCACAACCTAAGAAGGTGGCAAAGAAAACTAGACAGTATCGCAAAAAATGATTGGTGAAGTTACAGCCGTTTTGTCAGCAATTTCAGCACTTAACAAAGGAATCGCTACCCTTAAAGAAGGAAAGGGAAACCTTGACTCTATTTGTGGACGTTGGGCTGAAGCCGATGAGCAGTATCGTGACGTAGAAAAAGCTAAAGCCGGAGCAATGTCATACAAAGATGCTTTGAAGATGGAATCAGCTAAACGCCAACTTGAAAATTTTGATCGAAGCTTCAAAGACATTTGCTTGATTCAAGGACAAGGCGACTTGTATACGTCTGTAAAAAACAGAATGCTAGAAAGCCGTCACGCTCACGAAAAAGAACTTAAAGCTTTAAAGAAACGAAAAGCAGAAATAAAAAAAACAATGAAGTTAATCGGCACAGCGTTTTTTGCTTGGGCTTTCTTTATGGTCTTTTTGTTTACTGGGTTATGGTTGTACACCAAAGAATAAAAGAGGAACACTATTCATGGCACACGAAAACAGAAAAGCAGCACTGTTAAAGAAGCATAGATTAAAAGGAGTTAATAAACCTAAACGAACTCCTGATCATAAAACTAAATCTCATGTGGTGTTAGCACAAGACGGACACGAACTAAAACTAATTCGTTTTGGACAACAGGGTGTTAGCGGAGCAGGAAAGAATCCAAAAAGTAAAAAGGATAAAGCGCGGAAAAAATCATATTACGCCAGACATAATGCACAGGACTCAAAGCCTTCAAAGATGTCAGCGCGATACTGGTCACACAAAACTAAATGGTAAACAACTAAAAGGAAAACAATAACTACATGGATATAATATTGGCTGCATCATTCCTCTTCACTCTTTTTGTTTTTGAGCCGGGAAACGAAAAGATAAATAACTATTGCAGAGCTTCACTAGCAGGAGAAACAAACGAAGTCTTTAAAAGCCGTAAAGAATGTTGGGATTACTACACTGACTATCGAGAAGACATACCTAAGTTAAAATAAATGTTTACTATACCAGAGGAGTTTGAAGCCGGAGGACGAATATGGTACATCAAGATTGTCGAAACAGGAAAACTTTTTGATTCAGACGGTCAACGAGCTTACGGCTTAACAGACTTTGAAGCAGCACTTATAATCTTAGAAGAAAGCGACAACCTTCGGCTGATGTACCAAACTTTTCTACATGAGCTTAGTCATGTGATGTTATATAGCATAGGTGTTTTTAACCAAGAAGCTGAAGAAACACATCGTTTAATAGATGCGTTAGGCTCTGCGTTATTGAGTTATCATATGACTAAAAAAGGAAAGATATGATTGACGAAGCTGAACAGCAAAACCATAAACTAAAGTTTGAATACAAAACTATAAAAGACCAAGAAGCTTCTATCTCAAAACAAACAAAAGAAATTCTTAGCTTTATAGCATCCCAGAAAAAAACTAAACCGGATGGTTCAAAGCACTAATCTCATCTTCTAAAAATTTATGTAGCTCTTGTATCTTAGGACGCAACAGTCTTTGTATCTGTCGCATTAAACGTAGGTCATCTCCGGCAAAAGCTTTAGGTAAGTCTTTCTCAGGGACTCCAGACATCTCCGTAAGAAGAGATCCTTTACTGTCAATTACAATTCTAAACCCTAGAAGGTTTGCTTCGGTTTTTTTCTTGGTCATATATCTACTCCTTTAAAACTTGTGTAGTAAGTTGCCCTACTACACAAGCTATAATGCTCTATACTATCTCGCAAGCTCCTCCAACACACGCAAGCTCTTGTGAGCCTGTAGTATTATCTTCTTGTTCGTAGTTAATAAGATCAGCCCAATCAATGTTTTTAGGCATAGCGGCTGAAAGTTCTTTGTACTTCGCAGCATCTATATTTTCGTAAGGTGCTTGCTGATACACATGGTCACTGTATGGTAGTAAACTAATACCGCTGCACAGATCAAAGTTATCCCATATCCACTGAGCTACTTGTAAGAACTCATCATCAGTATAGTAGACCGTAATGCTAGGTTTATGTTCACACCAGTGGTTCTGGTAAGTCTTCCAAAGCTCTAGCTGCTGCATCGCTCCTACATCTGAAACTGTTATAGCATTCTTAGGTGACTTAACTGGAAAACTAAACACCAATGAAGCCTTACTCATAATATCTTGCTCAACAGGGAAGCCAGCTTCGGACATAAAGTTTGCAAGCGGGTCTTTCTTGTCTGAACGAACTCTGCGAATATAATGTTTAGAAAAACGGGGATGAATCCCAGAAGCAGAATCAACAAGCTGAGATACAGTACCACTTGGTTTAACACATGTAATAGCAGCAGACTGATTAATTCCAAGCTTATAAGCCCACGATTTATTTGTTTTGATAGCCACATTTTTTATACTCCCTAGCCATTTCTCTAGCTCTTTAGGTTCTGCACCACTCAGGACTTTATGATCCATGATGCCTGTCATGCTAACACCAAGCAAAGCTTCTTCCTCAGTGTTACGTTTCCAAACATTCCGCAAGTATCTAAAGTCTGTTAGCGTTGCTTGGAGTGTACCAATGATTGCAGCCACTTCAGCCTTTTGATTTAAACAAGCAAGGTTATCATCATACCTAACAACAATCTCTGACAGATTACAGAACTGATTAGAGCGCAAGATAATCTCAGAACAAGGGTTAGTACCAAACTCATGGTTAGGATCACGCCTACCGTTCTTGCTTGCAATGTTCTTAGCTGCCACCCGACTGAAGATACCACGCTCTCCGGCCTTAGATTCATACATGTTGCTCATTTCAGTTAAGAAGGCTTCAAAGTCTGGCTTCTCAGTGTATGCTACGCTGTTGTTAGCTAACCTCCTCTGCCCTTCTGTGTCCCACCAGTTACCGTTCTTAGCTTTAGCCATGCGAGGATCAGAAAGATTAGAAAGACTAATCAACGCTGAACGTCTTACGCCTCCAACCACTACAATATCTGCAATCTTACAACAGATGTCATGGCATTCAAGAGAGGTTAACTTACGTCCTGCTGCTTTCTGGAATACACCAACACAAAAGTTAAATAAATCTACAAGCGGTTCTGGGCCTGAAGCTCTGCCGCCAAATACTTTAAGTCTTGCACCGGCTGGTCTAACTTTAGACATGTCCCAGTTAGGAACTTTACCGGCATACAACATAGCAATAAGCTCTCTGAAGGCAGAAGCCCATCCTATCTTACTGTCACTAACAACAATCGTGCTATCAGTGTTGTGAAAAGACTCAGCTATCTCAGGCAGTTTGTTGATGAAGATTCTTTCTACACTAAACCCTACGCCTGTCCCACACATTAACACGTACATTAGCTCATCAAAGCTGCGAGGTGAGTCGATGTGTAAGTAACTACAGTTGAATCCCGCTACATTATCTTTATCTAAAGCTTCTCCTGCCGTCATCATGCAGCGCATAGAAGGCATAACATCTAGGTTATGAATGTGTTTGTACAGGAGCTTAGCTGTATTCTCATCTATCTGCTTGCGGTTACGCCAAAAATCAACGTACCTTTGTACTGTTTCTTCCCACGTTTCTCGCCTTTTTTCTGCCGGAAGCCAACGAGCATAACGGCTCTTGTGTATAAACTGCTGATACTGATCCATTAATTGTTTTCCCCTATGATAACGATTGAAATTAGTTTGTTTAAATACCAACTAGCTTTTTGTAAGTCTTCTTTTGCTTTGTTCTTGTACTCAAAACGCCACAAGTATTTCTGGCAGTTTCCTTTTAAATAGCCTTTAAAAGCTTCTGTACTCATTGATGCTTCGATACTTTCAATACATTCAATGTTTCCTGTATTGTAATGAAACGGTGCATTAACATTATCAACATTAGAATCTAAACCCGAAAGGGGTAACTGCTGATTCCATTCTTCTGGTGTTATATCATTTATCTTTCTGTTCATCTAGTGCCTCGCGTTTGTACGCTTTTTGTTTAGTTTGTTTTAGTTTAAAGGATGACTTAACCTTTTTGAATTTCTTTTTTCTTTCAAAGCGGTCACGCCTCTCGTCTTTTCTATTGAAGTCAGTCAAAGGTTTCTCTCTTCTCTACGTTAATCCAAGAGTCTGGTATGCTATCTTCGCTATACCATCTAAAGTTATTAGCACTTGCCCACTCACCATGGCTTCTTTTAGTCCCGTCTTTCCTGCGCTTTGCTTGTGGCATTGGCGCACTAGGGTTAGCAAAAAGAAACACTAGCTCTGTATCAGCAGGAAGAACTTTAGCTATCCAGATGTACTTGCTGAACTCAGCGTAATCCCAGAAACGTCCTTTAGCTTCTAGTAAAATCTTCTTGCCGTCTATCTCTTTGATGAAGTCAGGCTCATAGTTATGTTCAACAACGTAAGAAACTTTATCTGTATGGAAAGTCCAGTTGTCTAGGATACCAGTATGCAGTTCATATTCCCAGTTAGAATCGTAGCCTTTAATAAGGTTCTTTTCTTTAGGTCTAGGGACTCTTTTCTTTCTGTATCCTTTTCTTATAGGTTTCAATGGATCATCGCCTGTCTACGCTCAAGCTCTGCATCTACCAGAAGCCGGAGATCATTTAAGAATGAAGTATCAATATCACATATAGTTAAGTCTGAGTTGTGTAAGAAACTGCCTACTGCGATTATCATGTTTTCTATGCTCATGCTTGAGAACGATTCGCTATCCATTTAATTAGCTCCAAGTCGATGGCTTCTAGTTTTAAAGATGCGTCTTCTTTTAGAAGCCTGTTGATTTTCTTAATCACCCACTTAGGATGATACGCGCTTAACCTCATTTGTTTTTCAACGAAGATGTGAGTTTGATCCGGCATGTAGTCGTTGTAGTTATTGACATTGATCTTATCAGCTTCCGCTTTTTCTAACAAAGAATGAAGCCAACTAACCAACAAGGTCTTAGCGTGTCTTCTAATTTGTTTAGCTTTTACTGCCCTCATAATAACTCCTCAACTTTTGGCTCAGCCACAACTTTAGTAAGATAGGTTAAGCCGTTAGAGTATTTAAAAGTTCTTAGACCTAAACCATCATTACAGTGTTTGTAGCAATCGTGCTTGTAGCTGCACCACGCACAACCTTTAGGCAGTTTCATGTTTCCTTTCTTGCCATCTGGAACTTGTGGATAACAGAAGTCAGGCTTAGTTTCTAATTCTAAAGCCGGAAGAAGATTAGTTATTTTATTTTTAATGTTAGGCTTGTCCAGATCATCAGGAACATACATGCAGAGGTCACCGCTTTCTTTATTGATAACTAGGAAGCCTCCGTTCTCTGTTCCTTCTGCTGCTTCATAGCCAGCGAGTTGACCTAGATATCCAAACGGATCATCTTCAGATAGTCTACCGTCCCTGAACTTATTAAATGCAAAACGAGAAGCAGTCTTAACGTCTACTACTTCGCCGTCTATCTTACAGTCCATGTGTCCGGTAATACCCTCGACCACTACTTCTTTCTGTTCATCAGTGACTGTGTGCTTTGTCATACGAACAAGCATCAACACAATCTCTTCAAGCAAGTGACCGTACAAGAACTTAATCTGAGTAGCTCCGTCTATAGTTCTGTTAACGCTTTCATCTCTTTTCTCGTACCACAACTGACGGTCAGGCTTGCCTACGTTAGACATGCGAACAGTAAATTGGTTGTTCCGTTCTGAAGGTCTAGACCAAGAAAGCAAACAAGATCTAATAGCTTCAACAGTATTATCTATCTCTTCCTCAGAGATAGGAAGAGGCTGACCTTCTGAAAGAAGCTCTAGCTGCTGATAGATATCAGGTACTAATGTCGATAGGTTCATGTGCCTCGCCTTTAATAGATTGTATTTGATTTTTTAACTGTTCGACTGTTGATTGAAACCACTCGCCTTTTCGTGGGACATGTAAAGCTAGTAACAGGCCATGCGCCTCTTTCTCTGCACTTCGCCTGTCTTTAAAATGCTTACAGTATTCTACCTTATAATCTCTAAAAGGGGAAGAGGTTTGAAAGGTTGCACACCTATCCCACGCATCAACTGCCATTCCTACTTTGTACCATCCCTTCCATGCAGGATTAGAGATTACATAGACGTAGCCTTCAGTAGAAGTTTCGTAGCCTTCCATAGAAGAAAAAGCAACAGAGTTAAAATCTTTGTAACGCCCCGGCTTGTACAACGGGTGTGTTTTAAATACTTCCTTGCCCCCTACAAACATTCTCCTCCTGTACCTAGCTTTAACTGCTTCGGGATTGTCCTTGTAGTAATAAGGCTTTCCGGTTCTAGGATTTATTTTAGATGTCTCGCTGATCTTAGTGAGTTTCACTCCAGTTCTCCCCGACATTGTAGTCTCCGTCTAATGGACAATTAAGGTTAAGTATCTTACCCGCTTCGATAATAGCGTCAACGCCTAGCTTACCTACTTGGTCTGCTACGGACTCATGGCACTCTATCTGCCACTCATCGTGGACGTTAGCTACAAACTTAGCGTCTAAGTATTTTAGTTTGCCGTCTAATAGTATTAGTGCTTGCTTCATTATGATAGCTCCCGCACCTTGCAGTAAAGTGTTTAAGGCTGCGTGTTCAGAGCGAACTGTCAGCTTCCTGCCGTCTAGCCCCTTAACGAATCCTGCTTTAGCCTCTCGTTGTACCCTTCTCGTAAGAGTTTTAAATGATGGGAGATTATCAAAGAATGATTGTCTAAGTCTTTTGCCAGCTTCTCTGCCTCTCCCAGCCACTGTTCCAAGCTTAGCATCTCCTGCTCCGTACAAGAGGGCATAGATAAAAGTCTTTGCCTGATCTCTTGATTCAAGTCCTGCAAGCTTTTGATTAGCGGTGTGTATGTCTCCGTTAAGGATCTCATTGGTATAGCCCTCATCATCTAAGTAATGTGCAAGCATTCTAAGTTCTAAGCCTGAAGCATCAATGCCCACTAGCTTATAGTTTTCTGGTACTGTCCAACAAGACCTACACTCCTTACCATAAGGTGAACTACTACTAGGTATCTGAGCCATGTTAGGATGGGAGTGAGTCATGCGTCCTGTCACTGCACCATTAGGGTTAACGTATCCATGTACCCTGCCAGTGCTTTCGTTTAGTTCTTTGATCCAACTGTTTACTTGAGCCAAGCGTTTTTGAATCATTAAGTAATTAGCAATCAAGGCAGCTTGCGGAATACCTTGAACCTTTTTAAGTATTGATTCATCTACCATAGGTTGTCCGGTAGGCGTAAACTTCTTAGGTTTCCAACCCGCCTTAATGAGATACTCACCTATCTGTTTCCTAGAGCCTAAATTAAAATCAGTTGTAATCTTGCGAACAAAAGGTTTTGGGTTTTGATACATTGTGAAATGCTCGTACTCCTCCTCTGTTAATCGTACTCCTTTACCGTATTGATCTTTTGCAGTCTTAGCTACTTTACCAGTAGCTGTATAGCTATGGGTAAGTATCTGTTTTTCTACAGTAGCTCGAAACTCTTTCTGTACTTCTTCTTCCAGTTCAAATAGTTTAGTTTCAAACATAGCCGCAAGACCCATAACTTTTGGAAGGTCTAAAAGAAATCCATTAGTCCTTTGTTGGTCTATGATCTTAGCCGTCTGATGTTCTATCCTAACAGAGGTAGGAGTAAAGCCTTTGCTCTCAACCTTTAAAGCATTATAAACTTTATGGTTTAGCAGCACATCGCGCTTACAATACTCTAGCATCTCCGGCGTGTAGTATTCCCACGCCTCTTCTTGTTCGCCAAAGTCTCCTTTCGTGAAGCCTAGCCGATAGCCCCAACCTTCTAAGCCATGATTACCTTCGCGTGTTGGTTTGAATAAGCGCGACAAAACTAAAGTATCAACTACTTTCTTATCAGAAAGTTTAATGTCTGCTATCCTTTCAACTACAGGGATGTCATAGCCAATGATGTTATGCCCGATCAGCTTGGTTGCAGTTTGTAACATGTTATAACCTTCATCCAACTGAGTGTTATCAAACGTAAACACATCCTTAGTGTCTACATCCATAGCAACTATACAATGTATTTTAGTTGGAGTAAGACCATCAGCTTCGATGTCAAACACTAAGTTACTCATATGCCCTCCGAAGAAAACCTAGTAGCGTAATACTCCTTCATTTCTTTTTCTTTCTTCTTGTCCCGCCATTTATTATTAGGACTTCTAGAATCGTTTAGCATTTCAATATAATAAGCACCCATCCTCTCTCCTAGCATGGCATCCCTCAATTTTGCCGTAGTGAACCAAGCCCAATCGAGTATTCCTAAAGGTCTAAAGAGTGTTTTATTTTTAGCAAAGAGAAAATCGTTGAACACAAAACCATGGTGAAGTTCGTCTATAGGTAGGCCACTGTAAACGCTACGTCCAGTAAGACGCTCAGTGTCCTTAACCTGACGGACGGCCTTCGTTAAAGCGTAACGTCCGTACTGTTGTTTCTTAATCATAACTCATCTCCAGTAAACTCATCAGGATCTGGCTTATGTGTTTCGTGTAGCCTTCCTGTTTCGTTATCATACATTAGATGAGCAGCTACACCAACATCTCCAGTGTACCTAGATTTAAGGACACGCACCTTAGTAGTCGATGCTTCTATCTCATCGTCTGACTGTTGGTTACGTTCAAGAGCTATGACACAATCACTAAGCTGAGCGATAGACTGAGAACCTCTAAGGTGCGATAGCCCTGTTTCTATTCCATTCTCATGCCCACGATTACCATCAATCCGGCGAAGGTGAGAGACAAGAATCATACCGCACTCCGTTTCTTCAACGAGAGTTCTAAGCCTGTGCATGATGCCATCAATAGCCTTACGTTCATCAGACTCTAAGGTAGATAAAACTAACATGTGTAAGTGATCCACTACAATCCATTTACAACCAAGGCCAATGATCATGTAGCGTAGTTTGCTAAAGATGTCATCAACATTGTTAACGCCATGATGGGCATGTATCCAAACGCGCCCCTCGTTCTCGCCCATGAATACTTTCTGGAAGTAAGCATCTAGTTCTTCATCTTTGTATTTAGCTTTAACGCTATCAAGGTGTAGCTTAGCGTCTGCTTCAACAGCCATGATACCTTCTGCTGTACGTGACCAGTTCTCTTCAAGAGCGATTACCCCTACGTTGTCGGTGGTCTGGTCTATAAGCCAATGCTCGATCTCTCTAGTGACTGACGACTTACCTAGACCTGTGCCTCCTGTCAGCGTGACTAGCTCTCCTAACCTCATCCCTTCTAGCTTGTTGTTTAGCCCAAACCAAGGATAAGGTATCGCTTCTTTCTTGTTGTTGCGTAACTCCTGATAGGCAGTGAACTGGTCAGACAGATTCAATACGCCAGAAGGTGTATAGATTTTAGAATCCCAAAAGCAACTAACGTATGCTTGATGCCTACCTTGGCGCAACATATCGTTAGCGTCCTTGAAGTCTACAGGTAGCGTCATAATCTTAGCTTTGCTAGGAGTTAAGAGTTTAGCTACCTCTATCGCAGCCTCCTTTCCTGCCTTGTCATTGTCAAAGTTAATGACAACAGCCTCAAAGGACTCAAGATATTCTAAACTAGCTTTAACATCTGTCACCCCGCCAGCCGCGCCGGAACGCACAGAAACTGAAGGCCACTTGCTGCCCATCAATTCGTATGCTGCCATCGCATCGCACTCGCCTTCTGTCAAAGTGATGAACTTTCCTCCGGCCCTAAAGATATTTTCGCCAAAGAGTCCTACGGTTTTTGTATCTCCTTTCCAACTAAAACGTTTATCTGTTCTGCGAACTTTAGTGGCGGCTAGTTCATGTCCGTTGTAGTATGGATAATGATGGGCAACTACTTCTCCACTCTCGTTAAGAGTAGCCTTAACGCCATACTTCTTAGCGGTAGCTAAGCTTAGCTTTCGATCAGTAAGCTCAACAAACCTTGGAGATAAAAAACTGTTTGGTTGATTAAGATCCTCCATTCTTTTATTCCTTTGATGAATTTCAAACTCAGTTTCGTTAGTAATCGTTTCTTCTTTACCTCCTATGGGCATGTAATCTCTAATATAACCTTTACAACTAAAACAATAAGCCGATCCATCTTCGTTTAATCCTACCGCATCGCTTGATGGGCAGACTGTACAGGGTAAGTGCATCTTTATGAATGCCATGATAGTTCCTCATTTTTTGGCAGCTATTGGAGTTTCATCAGTAGTGTAACGCTCTACCGCTTCTTTTTTTATCCTGTCAATCAATGTTATTGCTGAAGCTTTATAAATTGTAACATCAGTTTCAGCTTCTTTTAACCTCTTGTTGTTCTCAAGAAGAGCAGCAAAGATCTGCTGCCCCTCCTGTGAAAACAAAGAGACATCGTGCGTAACGCCATCTATCTCTACAGTATTCATGGTTAGAGTTCATCCTCCATGTCAGTGTCAAGGTCATCAAACTCTGCTCCATCTGGAGTTCCGACCTCAACAAGATCCACTACTTGCATAGCTTGAAAGTCAAGACCTTTATAGATCTGTCCTTTCCATGTGGACTCCCACTCCTTGTACTGCACTCTTACATTAGAGCCGTTCCCAACCCTAGCATCAAGAGAGTTCTTGTGCCTGTCTACAAGTTTTGGAGCTTGTCTTACCATACCATTAGGGCCGTTAACTTTTCGCTTGATAACGATAGCTGGCCCTTCTTCCATAGTCTTGATGTTGAATCCACGAGACTGAAAATCATCTGCGATTTCTTGATCGACAACTAGGTTGACGGAATAGACAGGTTCAAAAGTTGTATTGGGTGTAGTAACGGAAGCCCAATATGCTGCGCCTTGAAGTATTGCCATGTTTCTTTTCCTTCTGTTTTAAAAATGAAATTGGATTTTACTACGGACAGGAAACCCTGTCAACTGTTATTTAAAGTAGAGTTGTATCCATCATACTCTGCTTGCTCGATGATGTATTGAATTACGTCCTTCTCTACTACTTCATACTTTGAGCAGACCGCGCTGAGTTTTACCCCTCCTTTAACTACATCAGCCGCTGCTAATACAACTGGACTAGGGTGCTTGTTAAAAGTTTCTTCAAACATCTATAAAACTAAATCAATTAAAAGAACTAAACAAACAAAAGACATAGCCAACAGAACAAACTGCATGACTAGAACTGGAGTGCCGCCAAACCTGTCGCGCAGTTCTTCAAAAGCTTCTTGAGAAATCTGCGAGGCATCATCGTAAGCCGATAACAACTGTTCTTTTCTAGCCTTTAACCAACTTAATACTTTCTCTTTCATACTATCTCCTGTTTTATTTTAAAGTAATTCCTCGTAAGGAAACACACTTGATATAACTTTAGCTATAGCTTTTGCCATATCCATGTGTTCCTTTTGAGTTCCATTAGCACTACGCAATTCAATGTAATGAATGTAGCTACGCAGTGTTCCGTTCATACAGAATCTACTGACGGTGTTACCCTCCGGTAGAACTGCTCTTGCTTGCTCCTTGGCAATGCCATTATCTATTGCCCAGTTGTATGCTTTCTTAGCAGCGTCAATTACTTGTTGCTGCTGCCAATCCCAGTTGTCATGGAGCGCACTTCCTTCCGGCGGAGAGACACTGTTTTGCCTGTTCTTAGGATCTTGAAGCCTCGCCTCTCGTAGAACAAACTCAAAGCTATCTTCATTTACTGGGTCAGCATATCTCTGGCTGTACTCTTGGAAGCTAAAGCTACGGTGACGTAGAGCTTGACGCGCCATGTCCCTTGTAGTTGTAACCTCCACGCAAGCACTAACCATTTCCAGTGGACTCCAGTGTTGGTGTTTAATTAAATACCTTATAAGTTTCTTGCTTGTCTCCCTGTTGTCTTGGTTCTCTGGGTTACTTACTCTTGCACAGTAAGCTATCAGATCTAATAGACTAGGCTTATCGTGAGGACTCCACGAACTAGGGCGAGGCATTCTATCTTTTGGCATCACAGCAACAAAATCTGGAGCCTGACTATAGCTTAACAAATTAACTTCTAACATTTACTCATCTCCATAATGAATTGAAAGTCGAGTTGGGTCATCATCGTAAGTATAAATCGTAATCCCAAGATTTTTTATTGTATGCCCAGTGCATGATCCAAAGTCGCAGTCTTCATCTTTATAAGTAACTGCAAAATGATGCCCTTCTAAATCTAATTTGTTTTCCATTTACTCATCTCCACGATAATAAACTTGACCAAAACTAATAACACTGAAGGGGAGGCTAATCACCATCCCCTCAAACTCTGCGACCTCAACCTCTAATCCATCTGGATCTAACGTGATCCATACAGGTTTGGAGTTAGTGAATTCTAAATCCACACCAACTCCATTCCTGAACTCAAAGGTTAACGCCTGTCCAAAAAGGATAAACGTCATGCAGCTTTCCTCATTGGGCTAGACATTATAGAAGACCTGATAGCTTCGTGCCTTTGGTTTCTAATAGCAGCTATGTTAGCCATAGTAGACTTTCTTGCAGTCTCTGCATGAGTTGACCAATCAGTCATGGCATTGTACACAGCCCAAAAGTTACCGCCCAACCTCTTTCTGTACACAGTGTTCCACTTGTTCCACATGTACTCCAAGCTAGTGTTGCGGCGTGGCATTTTGTTTAAGACAGTTTCAGGCTGATGCCCTTCGCCGGAAAGCTCTAAAGCTTTTGTAGCTTTCAATGTCTTTGCAAAATAATTAAACGCCTGTCGGTCAGACTGTTCTAGTTGCTGCCAAGCTTTCCAAAGCTCACGCTCTTGTTCAAAGATTGATAGGCACTTAGTAATAACTCTGCCGCCATGATCTATATCTAAAGCTTGAGTGTGTTTAGCTTTGTACACCGACACAGCACCGCTAACAAATACCTGTTGATTAGTACAAGCCCACTGATTAGCTGCTGCACTAATCATAAAAGGCCATGTACCATCAAAGGATGAGATAGATAACAAGCTCAGTGCAGCGGTATCACCATCACCAGTTTCATAAGTATGCTCCGGCAAAGTGTACTGAACAAAAGTCCTAGCACCATCGTGAGATGTATCTATTCTTTCTTTCATGTTATTTAACTTTAAAGGAGAACGCTCCAAGATATTTCTTGTAACATCTATCATAGCTTTAGGTGGCACTGCCTTGTACCCTTGACCATGCACTCCTAACTCAGCACCTGTATCTGTTCTATAGATAACAGACTTAGAGCTTGTTAGCTCTATCCCACTATCACCAGTAGAATAAACTAAAGGCGCAGTCTCAACATCAAAGTTTGCTGATCCATAACCGTTTTCCCTGATGGTAGTTAGGGCTGAATTGTTTTTGAACATTGGTAATACTGACATTGTGTTACTCCATTTTAAGTTATAACAAGTTACAAAATTTAAGAAGGAACCTTCCTTCCCTTTAATTTAAACAGATTGTACAGGATAACCATATACAAGTCAACTAAAAAAACAGCTTGACAAGAAAAAAGTTTCGATTAAACTGCCTTTAAAGTTGTTATCACTCATATACAGTTATCCTTTATACTTCTTCTTTAACAGTGATATAGATCTTTATAGATCTTCTAAGTCTTTATGAACCCCATCCCAATAAGCATGAAGTAACATCGTAAAGAACTGTTTGTTGGTTAGCTTAAAGCCAAGCTTTAAAGCCTGTTTTTCTTTTGCGTATTGAAACTTTTCCATCAAGTCTACATCAAGAGCTAAAGGTTTAACTTTAATACGCTCTTTACCTGTTGGTGGTCTGCCTCGCTTGACAGGATCTTTAATATAAGACTCGATTAGTTCTCTTCCATTTTGTTCAAACATCTTCTTCTCCATTGGTTTCAATTTGTGCTAAAGCTAATAATGTTGACATAACATTACTTATGTTAGACAGATGTTGCTCTATCATAAGTGTAGCGTTAACAAGTTCTTCGGTTTGGTTATCGTTCAAGACTTTATCTCCCTTGTTAAACTTAGGTCTATTGGAATCTCATAATCTAAACAGCTTGCTTCTGTTGACTCTTCAAGAGCTTGGAGCATTACATCTAAAGCAATCTCTGAATTGTCTGCTACTGTATAGATAGTATGTCTTTGGAGACTTTTATCTATAGGATATTTACCGTTTATCATCATGGTTCTTTTACTCCGCTATTAATGCTATTAGAATTAAGAAAGAGCTAACGAGTATTGCTATCGCTACTTTCCGGCTACGTTTATCGCGCCCACGTTCCTTCTCTTCCAAATAATAACGCGCTTCGGCTTGAGCTTTCATGTGGATCTCATCGTTTTGCATTGGCTTCTCTCCTATTAGTAAAGTTTTTAAACCAACAAGTGGCGCAATAAAAAAACTTACTCTCCCGCACTACCGCTTTTTTGTTGCAGTCTTCGCACTTATATTCATAACGTCCGTTAACTATCATAGTTGGTTTCTCCTACAGAATTAGAAATTAAACAACTTTTAGCTGTTAAGGTACAGCAAAAACCTTCCATCCTATCTGGAGCTTTGGTTAAGAATCTATTCTTAATCATCTCGCATTCGTTGTAGGTTTCAAACTCTTCATCGTACTTGTGCCAGCCGAAGCCGACCAAGTACAGAAAGAGTATTATATTCATAGGCTTACCTCCAGATCTTCAAGATCTTTATCAAAGTTCATCTTAGCTAAATCGTTTAGATTTTTTCTCCAATCGCTGACCGGTGAATAATCATGGATGTCTTGAAGACGGCACAGCAATAGTTTATCAGAGCTATTCAGTTTCGTTTTTAACGAAGCTTGAAGAGCCTCTACTACACTAATATTATCAGCAGCACAACCTTCCAGACCTAAATCGTAATGCGGATCAGATATCAATACACCAACAGCACAACTTTTATTGTTAATCTGATCTCTGTATCTACACATTCCGTTTTCGTCAGGCTCAACAGATTTGCTATTTTGTGTCAGCAAATGAGTCGCTACAACTTTGAATACTTCTTTCTTCTTCATGCTTTTTTCTCCATAGTAAAAAAATTTTAAGTCCCTTGGAGGGCGCGAGGAATGAGATTCAGGACTTACATAGCACGCCTGATTCATTGGTCTCATGTTCCCCACACTGTGTGCGTAGTGCTGCCCTCCAAGGTTCAAAAAAATGTAACATGTTATAACTACTGTGAGTAATAACAGTCTTGATATTCGCGCCGCCATTCTGCACCTAGCTCTCCATTGGTGTAGTGTGACATGTAGAAACATTTCTTCGCCCCATCTCCAATGGCGTTTTCTTCTTTTACTCTTCTTATCCTCGCACCTAGTTGACCGTCACTCATTGTCCAACCACCACCTAGTAGTTGATAGTGAGTAACCTCAAAGCTTTCCCAATCAATAGGATCATCCTTAAAGTAAGTTTCATAAAACGATTCACTGTTTAGCGGGTAATCTTGTGACATTAGTTATCCTCCATTGACACATTCATTACAAATTTCTTCTTCATTTAGATCTTCAGGTTTAAAAGTAAACCCACAACTATCACATACCTGATCATTCCAAGGTGCGTTAGGATCTTCTTCTGCACCCGCAGGGTATTCGTATCCAAATCCACTCATTTAATTACCTCTTATAAGTATCATTTTTCTTCTGTGCAATTCCATGCCACAGTAATTTATTTCATCTGCATAATATCCATCGTTAATGCCACTAGGATTTTCCGCCATTGTTTCTTTACAATCTTTTATTGTGTAATACAATTCTTCTTCGCTCATGCCCTTAGTTTTTTGTATATATGCATAATGATCCATAACTTTTTTGACTGACATGTATTCACCTTTTTATTTTAACTTTGAATATAATAAGGTATAGACCATGTGATGTCAACACCTTATTTATATATAAGTTATAACATGTTACAACTATTTTCACTTCCCAATTAAATAACTATAGTGTACTTCGCTCACGTGGTTCCCGTCCTGCCATTTCTCAGACTTAGTGGACAGAAAATCGCACCACGTATTCCAAAGTTTTTCTGTGCCATAGTCATGGCATAAGTTCACATAGTCCATGATGCGCCTATCGTTAGCCTCTAAACCCTTTATCGTTTTTGGATTTTTAGATAATGATAACGTCTTAGGGTCAACACCTAACCGCCGGATATTGTGAACGTCCATACAACCCACTAGCCCAGCGACCAACTGGCAAACGAATCCAGCTTTAGGTAGTCCTAGACCGTCAACGTCCAGAAAAATATCCATCAGTTTTTTAGCTTTAATGCTATCAGAATCTGACGACTCAATAACTGCCATCATTTCAGAGTACAATCGAAGCTTGTTAGCTTTTAGATACTTGTAGGTTTTGGCTTTATTGCCCCACAAAAAACGGCTCTTCGATTTTAATTTGCGGACGTCTGCCATTTGATCTCCAACACCTAGCCAATTTTGTTGGATGCTCAAGACTACCATCAATATAACGTCCGATAGATTCTCCGCGTTTCGTTGCGCGTATTGTTGACACGCAATGCCATGTGTTTTGTACATAGTTTTCACACTCCAAATAATTGTAACAAGTTATAACTTTTATTCACTGCTAATGAAATCACCTAGCCAGTGAACCATCAAACCACTAACCACACAGAGAGTCATAGCTAAAACGTAAGCTTGGCGCTCAACATAATCTACCGGCGCATGGTTAACAACAAAAACCATAGATCCAGCCATGAAAAAACAGAATGTGATAGCACATAATTTTCTTAACATTTTTATAGCTCCAAAAAAAATAGTATTTTCCTACCACCAAAGCCCCCAATTAAGGAGGCGGTGGTTTATAACATGTTACAAATTTTTATGAATTCAAAAACTCAATTTTATCTCTTCGCGATCATAGCCCGCACTTCGTTGGCGTGGCTATCTGGTGCTTCCTCTTGAATCGCTCCGCAATCTTTACATTCGTACTGCGATTTATCTTTAATGTAACTGTAGTCTGCGTCTTGGTTTACACATTCGCAGTCCCAGTAGTTGTCGTTTAGTTCGGGCACTAGAAAGGTTTTAGTCATTTTATAGCTCCAAAAAAAATAGTATTTTTCTACCACCAAAGCCCCCAATTAAGGAGGCAATGATTTATAACATGTTACAAATTTATGAATTCAAAAACTCAATTTTAGCTTTTCGCGCCGCTAACCTACGCGCGTTTTTTTTAGCTCTTAATTTTCGAGCTACGCGGATTTTTCGAGCGCGAAGTTTTTGAGATTTTTTAACGTGTAATTTTTGCATTTTTTATAACTCCAGTTTTACAAAGTTTTTGTGGTTTTTGTAGGGCTTAAACTTACGCGCAACAATCTTTTTTTGCTCATAACGTAACACAAAAATAAAAATCATTATTGCAAATGGTATGAAATAGATTAAAGCGTCCATAATCAAAGCCCCAAAAAAACAGTATTTTTCTACCACCAAAGCCCCCAATTAAGGAGGCAATGATTTATAACTTGTTATAAGTTTAGACAGATAGGGCCTTTATAGCGATTTTCAAGGCGGCTTGTTGTGCCATGGTCGCTTTTTCGAGCATGTCCGTTAAGGTTGCGAT
>TARA_R110002012_G_scaffold60307_6_pt1 | contig 32445 bp, 28 predicted proteins | sample TARA_R110002012 | Tara Oceans TARA_R110002012 (sample SAMEA4396515) | marine metagenome | biome: Westerlies Biome; feature: [DCM] deep chlorophyll maximum layer (ENVO:01000326); material: water (ENVO:00002006), including particulate matter (ENVO:01000060) such as... | depth 40 m
AAGCGGGTTCAGGTCCTGACCGTCGAATGGCGGTGTCGCCAAGCGCAAAAACGGGTTGGAAGTGAACAAAATAAAGGCGTAAAACGCCACGCCGATGGTCGCTTGCACCGCTAATACCCGTGCTCGCAACGTTTCGGGCAAATTACCACCAAACCAAGCAGCCATAGCACCAAAAAGCGATACGATCAGCACCCATAGCAACATCGAACCTTCATGATTTCCCCAGGTTCCGCTGATCTTATAAAGCATCGGCTTGAGCGAATGGCTATTAAGAACGACGACGCGCAGGGAAAAATCAGAGGTCACAAACGCCCACATCAACGCGCCAAAGGCCAATGCGGTTAGTACAAACTGCGCCCCCGCCGCTGGTTCGGCAACGGCCATCCAGCCGGGCCAACGTTTATAGGCCCCAATCATGGGCACGACCATTTGAATGATGGCAACACCGAAGGCGAGGATAAGGGCGAAATGTCCGAGCTCTGTAATCATGGCGCGATCATAGGTCTGGTTTGAAAACTTTCCATGCCCTTTTACATATTAATCACGTTCTTGTGCGCAACAAAGCGTCGCAGGTCTCTTTCGGTGCAACCCGTGTCAGCGTGCGACTTTGCGCCAGTCCTCAAGCGCAGGGTTTGCGGCCGCTACATCCACCGCTGTGTAAAGCGGAACATCAAGGTCGTTTTCAGCACTATTTGGGGCATCGAAACGCATGGCCTGTATGCTTTGGATGCTTTGTGCAACTTGCGGGGCATTAGCAATTGTTCGGGCAATAGAGCTTTGAAATTCCTGAGTTTTCATTTGATGACGCGCGCCAAAATAAAATGAAACGACTACTCCCAACAGCCACCAAAGCGGCTCGGGAACAAGCGACACACCCTGCATCCGAGAAGCAAACCAAATAGGGTCTATCATTGCGGCGACGAACATTCCCAGAGTGCCAAGTGCCAAAGCAGGGCGCGGCAAGCGGTTCAACCCGTCCATAAAGCGGTCAAATCGACCTCTGGAAGCTGTACCAAATTCTGCAGCGTACTGTATCATTGCCTGATTCTGCGCCGAAGCTGAACGTTGCGCGCCCGCTTCCGTGTTTTCGCGGAATACTTCGGCCGTGTCGCGCACGATGTTTCCGCCGCCGCCCAACAACAGCCCCAAGATTCTTTCGATCATCCCCATGCCGCGACCCTCTTTTGAAATTCCCCTTGGCTAAGATGGTATTTTGGCGTGATAAATTCTTCTGCACGTCGGATCCAGCCGCCCTTTTTCCCGCTGTTGGTCCGGGCATATTTTCGGCTTGGCGGGCGCCTGTCGGCAAGATTGAAATAATAATTCCGTCTGGCTATGCCGTAGGCATCTACCATCTGAGTTGGTGCTTTTTCGTAAGCGGCAACCGCTGCGGCAAATGACTGCGGTCCCAGCACGCCATCAACGACCACTTGAAACCCCATCTGACCCAGCAGACGCTGAAGGATTTTTACCGCGTTAGATCCAGCGTTCACATACATGTCAAATACGCTTGGCTGCAACGCTTGGGGCAAACCCGAGATCGACGGACCATCAAAGTAATATTTGATAAATACCTCGATGGCCTGCTCCTGTGTCACCTTTTTCACATCACGCAGATCGACTTTGCCGTCTTTGTTCAAATCCATTCCAAGCCGACGTAAAGTGTGAATGGTGACGCCATACTTCGTCGCTCCTCCCGGATCATCGGGGTCATTTACAAAGCCCCCCTCGCGGACGACGATTGATTTAGCAATATCTTGAACGGTCTGCATTCAAAGCCCCTTACGCGCTTATTTCGCGTCTAGCTTGGGACCTAGTTGGTTAACACAAAACGATTGCTCCGTTCGCTTTACCCTTCGGGAGCAACATACACACCTTGTGCCTTAAGCGCGTCTACAACCTCTTTTGGCATATAGGTTTCGTCATGTTTCGCAAGTATTTCAGTGGCTTCGAACGTTCCGTTGATGTAGCGCCCTGTGCCGATCATGCCTTGCTTTTCTTCAAACAGATCAGGAAGGACGCCGGTGTAGACTACGGGAACGACTGCTCCACCATCGGTTACGGAAAAGCGTATCGTCTTGCCATCGCTGCGCACCAGCGATCCTTCTTCGACCAAACCGCCAATGCGGAATACCTCGCTCGGACCCGGAGGCTCTGCGATCACTTGGCTGGGTGCGCGGAAAAAATTAATTCCGTCGCGCATGGCGTATCCGATCAGTGCTGTAGACAGCACCAACGCCAAGACGGCCACGCTGATAATCTGGATGCGACGCTGCTTTTTAAGACTTTTCATGCAACCTCAAGGGAAAAGCGGAGCCATCATCAGCCCCTCGGTTTCATCGAGACCTAACATTAGATTAGCATTTTGTAACGCCTGCCCGCTAGACCCTTTTGTCAGATTGTCCAATGCGGCAATAACGATGGTCCTACCTTCGATACGGTCTGCTACAACGCCGATATGGCAGTAATTCGACCCACGGATATGGCGTGTACTGGGGGTTTCGCCCATTGGCAACAGCTGGATGAACGGCTCAGCCTCATATGCAGCCCTAAAGGTCTCGTGGATAGTCTGTGCATCGCCTTTGACATAAACGGTCGCAAGGATACCGCGGTTCGCCGGAATAAGATGAGGCGTGAACTGCACCTTAACAGACCGCCCCGCTATCGCCGAAAATTCTTGATCGAATTCGCCAAGATGCCTGTGGGTCCCGCCTACGGAATAAGCGTGGTAGCCTTCGGATAATTCGGCGTGCAGCAGGTTTTCTTTCAGCGACCGGCCCGCACCGGAAACAGCGCATTTAAGATCCAGGATAATGTCATCAAGATCAATCACCGCCTTTTCGATCAGTGGACGTAGCGCAAACTGACCGGTGGCTGCATTACATCCCGTTCCCGCCACCAGACGTGCCTGCTTGATCTCGGACCGATAGAATTCTGTCAGCCCGTATACGGCTTCTTTTTGTTGCTCCACGGCGGCATGCTTGTTGCCATACCACTTGGTATAGGCTTCGGGGTCACGCAGCCTAAAATCCGCAGACAGGTCGACGATCTTCAAATCTTTTGGCAAGCCGGCGATAACCTCTTGGCTCGTTTTGTGCGGTAATGCGCAAAAGCACAGGTCGATATCGGCAAAGTCGATCTCGTCAATTGTGATAAGCGCGGGCAAGTCTAGATGACGCAGGTGCGGGAACACGTCGGCCATCTTCTGGCCGGCCTTTGAATTAGCGGCCAAAGCCTTGATCTGCATATTGGCGTGGTTCGCAATTAACCGGATCAATTCCGCCCCTGTGTATCCAGAGGCACCAAGTATGGCGATGTTATGGGTCATGTCGGGTTCCATTCGGAATAACTGAAGTAAAGGTTAGGCGGCCTGAAATGTCAGCGGTCGTCGCAAGAATTGCGTCGCGCGACTGCTGACCTTCTTGGGATCACCGGTCGTTAGAAATGCCGCCTGTCCATTGCCCAACATCTTGGGATGACGTTGTAAATAATCGCTCAGACTGCGGGCGACCAAATTAGCTTGGCTGAATACCTTAACGTCCGCACCAAGCGCGTCTTGGAAGGTTTCCTGCATCAGCGGGTAATGCGTGCATCCCAAAATTGCGGCTTCCGGGTGAGGCATCTTGCGTTTTAGCGCGTCGACATGACTGCGCACCAAAGCTTCCGCCAAAATATAATCCCCATCTTCGATCGCGTCAACGACACCACCACAAGCCTGTGCTTCGACATCCACACCGATTGCACGAAACGCCAATTCGCGCTGGAAAGCGCGGCTGGCAACAGTAGCGGGGGTCGCGAACAATGCCACATGTTTAAGATCGACCTCCCTTGGGGGGGAATTGTCACCCCAGTGCCGTTCGGTCATGGCTTCTATCAATGGGACAAACACACCCAAAACGCGTTTATCAGACGGTACCCAGTTTTCCTGCATCCGGCGCAGCGCCGCCGCCGATGCGGTATTGCACGCCAAGATCACCAGATCGCACCCGGCGTCGAACAATCGCTGGGTCGCTGCAATGGTCAGATTATAGATGTCGTCTGCATTTCGTACGCCATAAGGCGCATGCGCACTATCTGCTAAATATACGAAATCGACCTCGGGCAACTGCGTCTGTACAGCATCCCATACGGTCAGCCCGCCTAGTCCTGAGTCAAAAATACCAACTGCCATGTCACCTTGCCGTCACCTGTCGGCATGATGCCGAGCTAGAATTCAAGCCCCAAACCGAATGATTTCGTGGGCCTTGGTGACAACTCATACGTGGCTTTGCGTAGGAAATCCATCATCGCTTTTGCGTCTTTTGCCAGCGGGTTCAGCACATTCCTGCCGATCGGCTCGCCAATGACGACACGTACAGGCGCGTCGACCCGTTTGCTGAATTGCCGAACAAGTAAACCCATGCGCAAGGTATGATTAAGATGGCTGGCAATTTGGAATAACCGGCTGGTATGGCCATCAAAGTAGACAGGAACGACCACAGCACTTGACTTTGCGATCATCCTGGCGGTAAAGCCGCGCCAACGCGGATCCATCGGTTCGGAAAACGGGCGCGCGGCTGTGCTAACCGTGCCACCAGGAAAAACGCCAATTGCGCCGCCCTGCGTAAGATGATCCAGCGCCTTCTTACGCGTATGCAGGTTCATCGCCAGCGCGGGCTTGTCACCGTCAAAGCTGATCGGCAACAACTTATCGCTCCGCTCCGGTACCTTGTTGAATACTGAATGAGCGATGATTTTAAAATCATCACGTCTGTGCGACAAAATCCGACCCATCATTAACCCGTCCAGAATACCGTACGGGTGGTTCGCCATCACGATCACGGGTCCCGTGCGGGGTATGTGGTTCAGGCTTCCAGCTTCAACTTGCAAAGACAAACCGTAGCGGCGCGCCATCACTTCGAAAAAGCCTTGCCCCTGTGCCACCTCGGCATCATAGCCGGCCGCCCGTTTTATCAGTTCCAAACGACCGGTACTATTTTCCATTAGTCGAATAAAAGCCCTGCCCGAACGGGTCTTTGAGGTATGAGCATAGCTTAAGTCCTGCAGGGTAAAGCAGTTTGAAGGCGACAATGCAGTTTCCTCTATGGGCGGTTGTTCACCACAGCTCTTATCGCATCTTCATGACGCAGGCGTGACATATCCCATCATTCTGCCGCTTTTGCAGTATGCGACCCTCCTGCTCTGATCGTAACCAAAAGCTCTTCGCGACGCTTCGCAGCCTTGGTTTCATTTGCCTGTTTTACCGGTCCAAAGCCTCGGATTTGCAAGGGTAGTTCGGCCAGTGCAATGATCGCATCGCGGGTGGCATCGGTAAGCTGGGGCAATACTTCTTTCATGTCCGTCTCATATTGCCTGATCAAAGACCGTTCCATCTTCCGCTCATTCGTACGACCAAACGGGTCGAACGGGGTTCCTCGCAGGAACTTCATCCGCGAAAGAACACCCAGCGGTCTTTCTAGCCATTCTCCGAAAGACCGTTTTATTGGTCGTCCATCGGAACCCGTTTTCGACAAAATTGGAGGAGCAAGGTTAAATGTCATCTTGGGGTTACCATCGAATTCTTGCGCGACTTTTTCACGAGTAGACTTCAGCAAGCGGGCGACCTCGTATTCATCCTTGTAAGACAATAGCTTGTGATAACCCAAGGCAACGGCTTCCTTCAAACGGGCGTCGTCAATATCATCCACCAAAGCGCCGTAGCGTCTGGCAAGCCCCTTGCCCTGATACGCAATCAGGTGATTTTTGCGAAAGTCTATCTTGTCCTCAAGCGATTTAGGCATCTCGATGATATTTGGGGACACTACTTTGGCGGCATCTTCGGGATACAACACGGCCCAGCGGCCCAGTTCAAACGCGCGCAGATTGCGTTCAACAGCCGCGCCATTCAATTTGATGGCCTCTTGCAAGCTGTCCAAAGACAGCGGGATCAGCCCCCTTTGCCACGCAGCCCCAAAGATCATCATGTTAGAATAGATCGAATCGCCCAGAGTTGCCTTCGCAAGATCGGATGCATCAAACAAAGCCACGTCATCCTTGAGCCGCGCTTCCAAAGCCAGAGTGAGCCTATCGTAGGGCATCTGAAATTCTGTATCGCGGGTAAAATCGCCGGTGATAATCTGATGCGAATTCACAACAGCGCCGGTACGCCCAGCGCGGGTCAGACCTAGGGTCTTGGTACCCGCCGAAACGACCAAATCGCCGCCGATCAGGGCATCTGCCTCGCCGGTGGCTACACGAATGGCGCTGATATCTTCGGGACGATTGGCAATTCGGCAATGGATATGCACAGCCCCACCCTTTTGGGCAAGCCCGGCCATTTCCATCATCCCTGCCCCTTTACCGTCAAGCTGCGCAGCCTGAGCCAACACAGCGCCGATGGTGACGACACCCGTCCCGCCTACACCTGTAATGATCACGTTATGCGTCCCGCTGATTACAGGCAGCGTCGGCATGGGAAGGTCTGGAATTTTGACTTCAGTTGTCGGATCTTTGCGGATTTTAGCGCCTTCCAACGTTACGAATGACGGACAAAACCCTTTGAGACAGGAAAAATCTTTGTTGCACGACGACTGATCAATTGCGCGTTTGCGCCCTAGTTCGGTATCTGCCGGCACGATTGAAACGCAATTTGATTGAACACCGCAGTCACCACAGCCTTCGCAGACATCGGTGTTGATAAAGACCCGCTTATCGGGGTCCGGGAAAAGTCCGCGCTTGCGACGACGGCGTTTTTCCGCGGCGCAGGTCTGAATATAGACGATAGCACTGACGCCTTTATGCTGGGTGAAATTCTTCTGAACCGTTTGTAGTTCAGCCCTTTCGTATAAAGGCACGCCATTAAAAGCGTTCTTATCGACGTCCTCTTTTTCATCATAGACGACGGCGATGTTCTCTACCCCCATCGCCTTGAGCTCCGCAACTATACGCGGCGCGTCCAGATCGCCCTCGTTATGCTGGCCGCCGGTCATGGCGACCGCATCATTGTAAAGGATTTTATAGGTGATGTTGGTCCGCGCTGCTACAGCGGCCCGGATCGCCTGAATGCCCGAATGGTTATAGGTACCGTCCCCGAGGTTCTGGAACACATGATCGCGCTTTGAAAAATGCGACTCACCGATCCAGTTGGCTCCTTCACCGCCCATATGGGTATAACCGGTAGTCTCCCGGTCCATCCACTGCACCATGTAGTGACATCCGATACCCGCATAGGCACGACTGCCTTCGGGTAACTTCGTTGACGAATTATGAGGACAGCCAGAACAGAAGTATGGGGTACGCGCAGCGATGTCCTCTGCGTTATCCGCACGGCGTGCCGTATCAAGCGATTCCATTCCCGCCTTGATACCATCAGTATTTCGACCTTCTTCGATAAGTATACCGCCCAGCTTTTCGGCTATCCATACCGGGTCTAATGCGGCACGGGTCGGGAACAGTTCCTCGCCATGTTCCAAGCCAGCCCCGCCCCCCTTGTGCCAGCCATAAACGCGACGGTGAGTGTCGGAAAACAGTGCTTCTTTAATCTGGATTTCGATGAGCTTACGTTTCTCCTCGACGACCACGACTAGGTCAAGGCCTTCGGCCCAAGCGTGGAAGCCTCTCATGTCCAGCGGGAAGGTCTGTCCAACTTTGTAGAGGGTGATCCCCAGCCGTTCTGCCTCGTTCTCATCGATGTTAAGCAGGCTCATCGCGTGAATCAAATCCAGCCAGTTCTTGCCTGCGGCCACGAAACCGATCTTGGCACCGGGTTTCCCCCACATGCGCTTGTCCATTTTGTTGGCATGGCTGTATTCTTCGGCTGCAAAGCGCTTGTGGTCGATCATTCGCGCTTCTTGTAGATGAGGTGTATCTATCAGCCTTATATTCAATCCGCCTTCGGGCATACTGTACGATGGCGTTACCAACTGCATCCGATGGGGATCACCATCGACCACCGACGTCGCTTCAACGGTATCCTTCATGGTCTTCAGGCCGACCCACAGACCCGAGAACCGCGATAGCCCCCAACCGTAGATGCCATAATCCATAATCTCTTGAACGCCCGCCGGACTGACTATCGGCATATAAGCGTCCATCATTGCCCATTCGGATTGATGCAAGACCGTAGAGGATTCGCCGGTATGGTCATCCCCCATCGCCATCAACACACCACCATGTGCCGACGATCCGGCCATGTTCGCGTGGCGCATCACGTCGCCCGACCGATCCACACCGGGGCCCTTGCCGTACCACAAGCCGAACACACCGTCGTATTTACCCTCGCCGCGCAGTTCCGCCTGCTGGGTACCCCAAAGCGCGGTTGCGGCAAGGTCTTCGTTTAATCCCGCTTCGAAAATCACGTCGTATGCGGCCAAAGACTTGGCCGCCCGTTCCATCTGCAAATCAACTGCACCAAGAGGCGACCCTCGATAACCAGTCACGTACCCGGCGGTGTTCAACCCTGCTGCGCGATCCCGGGCTTTTTGCATCATCATCATTCGGACCAACGCCTGCGTGCCGTTTAACAGCACCGGAGACTTTTCAAGGTCAAAGCGATCATTCAGTGAAATCTTCTGCGTACCCATGGCGCGTCCTCCCGTACGAGCAATCAACAGCGATTGCGAAATACTAGGTCACAAAAGCTGACCTGTCTAGCGTTGTATACTCGCCCTCGCCCAAGTTAGTTTAGAAATAAGGCTTCTATGGTAGCGCGCAATATGAGAGCGCCTATTTATTGCGGCTAAACGTGACGCAGACTTGTTTTTGGTCAATAATAAGCGCAGACACGGTTGTTCATGCGAAAAGCGTCACAGTGGGAAAAGGTGGTCCTCATGGATTGGGACAAGCTCAGGATATTTCATGCCGTTGCGGACGCAGGCAGCCTGACTCATGCTGGGGACAAGCTGAACCTGTCGCAATCGGCAGTGAGCCGGCAGATCCGAGGGCTTGAAGAACAGCTGAACACCAACCTTTTCCACCGCCACGCCCGCGGCCTGATATTGACCGAGCAGGGTGAACTGTTATTCGACGCCACCGTTGCTATGACCAAGCGGCTTGATACCGCTGCGGCGCGTATACGCGACAGCGAAGAAGAGGTCTTTGGCGAATTGCGTGTTACGACGACCACAGGGTTTGGAACGCTGTGGCTAGCGCCACGATTGACCAAATTGTACGAGAAATACCCGGACCTAAGAGTGGACCTGATGTTAGAGGAGCGCGTACTGGACTTGCCGATGCGCGAGGCTGACGTTGCGATCCGCATGAAAGAACCGTCCCAAGCTGATCTGGTTCGCAAAAAATTGATGATGATCAAGATGTGCATGTACGCTTCACCGGCATACCTAGCAGCCAATGGTATACCGCAACGGCTTGAGGACATATCCGAACATCGGTTGATCTGCCAAAATACCGACAGCAACCAAGTCAATGCAGGTTTACAGCTAGTCCAACAGCTAATGATGTACGATGTCCGGTCAATGCTGACAGTGAACAACTATTTCGGCGTGCTTCAGGCTGTCATCAATAACCTGGGGATCGGGGTGCTTCCGGATTATCTGATTCAGGACTTCCCAGAGCTGGTACAGGTGCTTCCCGATACCGAATCTGCCGACGTGCCAGTTTTCCTTGCCTACCCCGAAGAATTACGTGCCTCAAAAAGGGTCGCGGCGTTCAAGGATTTTGTCCAAGACGAGATTATCACCCATCGAAAGCTGCTTCGCGAGAAGGCAAACGTCTGAGCCATGCGAAAAACGCATAGCGGGCATGCTCATTTTATTCAATTCCTGTCTTGATCCATGCACAGCTGCCACCTAATTGGGCAGTATGAAGACGGACGCCTTACGGCTGTCTCTTCATACCTCCCTGTTGGACTTGGCCGAGCTTCGTGCTCGGCCTTTTTTTTCGACTATCTTGCTTAGTTCCCTTTGGTCTTTTCCCCGCGCCGCGCTTGATCTAAGAGTACGCCCAAATTGCTAGGGAAATATGTGCATCATGACCGAACCAGCCATCACCCAAGATTTGATTTCCAGCCATGGGATAAACGCCGACGAGTATCAACGGATTCTTGATATCATAGGGCGCGAACCAAGCTTTACCGAGCTGGGTATCTTTTCGGCCATGTGGAACGAACATTGCTCGTACAAATCCTCCAAGAAATGGTTGCGCACCTTGCCGACCACAGGTCCGCAAGTCATCTGTGGCCCCGGAGAGAACGCAGGTATCGTCGACATCGGTGACGGTCAGGCGCTGGTGTTCAAAATGGAAAGCCACAACCACCCTTCGTATATCGAGCCTTATCAAGGTGCGGCGACTGGCGTTGGCGGCATTTTGCGTGACGTATTTACTATGGGTGCCCGTCCTATTGCGGCGATGAACTCACTCAGCTTTGGGTCCCCTGACCACCGCAAGACCCGTCAGTTGGTTCATGGTGTGGTTTCAGGTGTGGGGGGCTACGGCAATTGTTTCGGCGTTCCCACCGTTGGCGGCGAAGTCCGCTTTGACACAGCCTATGACGGCAACTGCCTTGTAAACGCTTTCGCTGCCGGTCTGGCCGACACTGACAAGATCTTCTATTCGGCGGCGTCAGGTGTTGGTATGCCCGTGGTGTATTTGGGTGCAAAGACCGGCCGTGACGGTGTAGGCGGTGCAACGATGGCATCCGCCGAATTCGACGACACCATCGAAGACAAGCGCCCCACCGTTCAGGTGGGTGACCCTTTTACCGAAAAGCGTCTGATGGAAGCAACGCTGGAGCTTATGGCAACCGGTGCTGTAATCTCTATTCAGGATATGGGGGCCGCAGGGCTGACTTGTTCTGCGGTGGAAATGGGCGACAAGGGCAATCTAGGCGTCCGGCTCGATCTTGAAAAGGTACCGACACGCGAACATGCAATGACCGCTTACGAAATGATGCTGTCGGAATCGCAAGAGCGGATGTTGATGGTCTTGCGTCCAGAGCTTGAAGCTCAGGCCAAAGCCGTTTTTGATAAATGGGACCTCGACTTTGCCATCGTCGGTGAAACCATTGCCGAAGACCGGTTCGTGATCATGCATAACGGCGAACTCAAAGCCGACCTGCCACTCAAGGCCTTATCTGGCAACGCCCCGGAATATGATCGGCCTTGGATTGAAACCCCCGCTGTCACGCCGTTGTCGGATGTTCCTGGAATTGACCCAATCGATGGGCTTCATGCGCTGGTCTCAAGCCCCAATTACGCATCGAAAGCATGGGTATACGAGCAGTACGACACCATGGTTATGGGTGATAGCGCTCGGACCCCTGGTCTGGGGTCGGGTATCGTGCGGATTCATGGTACCGACAAGGCAATCGCCTTCACTTCCGACGTGACGCCGCGCTATGTAAAGGCCAACCCCTATGAAGGCGGCAAGCAAGCCGTGGCCGAAGCTTATCGCAACCTGTGCGCTGTAGGTGCCCTGCCCTTGGCAACGACCGACAACCTGAACTTCGGTAACCCCGAAAAACCCGAGATCATGGGCCAATTCGTCGGGGCGTTGAAAGGCATAGGCGAAGCGGTGTCGGCACTGGATATGCCCATCGTGTCCGGCAACGTGTCGCTTTACAATGAAACCGACGGTGCTGGTATCCTTCCCACCCCCACCATTGGGGCCGTAGGCCTGCTGACACATACCGACCAAATAATCGGCAAAGAAGTGCGTGAGGGCCACGTAGCGTTGGTTCTAGGTGCAACCAAAGGCCATCTCGGGCAATCCGCCCTTCTGCTCGAGGTATTTGGTCGTCGTGATGGGGACGCGCCTCATGTCGATCTTGCCTTGGAAAAAGCCCACGGAACGTTTATCCGCGAAAACCGCGAGCTGATCAAAGCCTGCACCGACTTGTCGGACGGCGGCCTTGCGCTGGCCGCCTTTGAACTGGCAGAAGAAGCCGGAGTCGGCGTAATCCTCGATTCAGGTGACACGCAGGTATTGTTCGGAGAGGATCAGGCGCGCTATCTGATCGCATGCAACTTCGATCAGGCCGAAGCGCTGATGGTCCTTGCACAAAATGCGGGGCTGCACTTGGAAGCCGTCGGAAAGTTTGGCGGGGATCAGGTCAACTTTGGTGGCGTCAAAGCACCATTGGCGGAAATGTCAGCTACTTATCGCGGCGCTTTCGAAAAAACTTTTGCTTGAGGGCTAGTCGTCCATCATTGCCATAAGCCGCGTTTTCTCGCCCAGATCATCCGGGCGGGAGATCACACCGGAGAGTTCTTCAAGCGAAGCAATCGAATGTCCCGCCCGAAAACTGTCAACATGTGGCAGCATGGCGCGGATTCCAGCGGCTTTGGGGGCGAACCCATCCCACCGCAGCAAGGGGTTCAACCAGATCAAGCGGCGTGCGGTCAGGTGTAGGCGCTGCATCTGCCGCGCCAGCTCTTCGGGTGCGTCGCGGTCCAAGCCATCGGTGATGAGCAGTACCACCGCACCCTGCCCCATCACCCGGCGCGACCAGTCACGGTTGAAAGCTTCTATGCTGGCGCCGATACGCGTGCCGCCCTCCCAATCCTGCGCTTCGGCACCCGCCGCCTTGAGAGCCGCGTCAACGTCGCGGGCGGCAAGATGACGGGTGATATTGGTAAGCCGCGTGCCGAAGGTAAACGCGTGCACATTGGCCCAGCCCGCGCCTTTTGCATTGCTCACGGCGTGAAGAAAATGCAGGACGACCCGTGAATACTGGCTCATCGAGCCGGAAATATCGCAGAGCACCACCAAGTTGGGATACCGCAGGCGCGGTTTTTTCAGCGATAACCTGTGCATTTCCCCACCACGGCGCAATGCCGCGCGCATTGTACGCGGCACGTCAATACCTCCGGTAGAAGATACCATGCTACGCCGGGATGGCATCGGCTTTACCGGCAACGTGAGACGCGCCAACATACGCTTGGCCTCTGCCATTTCTGCAAGGCTCATCAACTCGAAATCCAGCGTCCGCAGACGTTCTTCGCGCGACATGGTAAGACTGGCATCGACTTCGATCTGGGTATCTTTGTCGTCTTGGTCTTGCGGGTCGTCATGCTCGGGGGCTTGAGCACCGTCAAGCAAGGCCTCGGCCGCGCGTTTTTCCGCTGCCTGGGCAGGCCGGTCCTCTTGGACGCCGCGGATAGCGGGTAGCAACGCCGCCATCATATGTTCCAGATAACGTGGATCACGCCAATAAAGCCTGAAGAGCTGCGCAAAAATCGTGCGGTGTTCGGGACGGTTCACAAAACATGCATGCAACGTCCAGTAAAAATCAATCTTGTTAGAAAATCCCGCAGCCTCTACCGCTCGGATCGCATCAATTACCCGACCCGGCCCGATGGGCAGTCCGGCACGCCGTAATGCGCGGGCAAAATGCGTGATATTGCCGGCAAGCTTGGGATTATCAGGCAGATTAAGTGGAAGATGCTCCATGAGAAAATCAAGCCATGGGGGCTGTCTGCCCCCATACCCCCGAGGATAATGAACCATTTGGAAACGGGGTGGCATTCATCGTGCTGGATCCAAGCTGGCTTTCGCTTGATCGAGAATGCGTTTTGCTTCGGAGCCTTGCAACTTGGCGATATCATCTTGGTATTTCAGGATAGCACCGAGTGTGTCCGAGATAACTTCAGGGCTAAGGTTTATCACATCGAGGGCAAGCAGACATTTAGCCCAGTCAATGGTTTCTGCCACGCCAGGTTTTTTGAATAAATCTTCGGTACGCAACTGTTGGACGAAAGCGACGACCTCCCGGCTAAGGGCCTCTGAAGCTTCCGGTGCTCGGGCGGCGAGGATTTCGATTTCGCGGTTAAAATCAGGATAATCCACCCAATGATAAAGGCAACGTCGCTTGAGCGCGTCATGCACTTCTCTGGTACGGTTGGACGTCAGGACCACAATAGGAGGCTCTGGTGCCTTGATGGTTCCCAGCTCGGGAATCGTCACCTGAAAGTCACTGAGCGCTTCGAGCAGGAAAGCCTCGAATGGGGCATCAGTCCGATCAAGTTCATCAATAAGCAGAATGGGCGCCCCGCGTGCATCAGGACGCATAGCTTCGAGAAGCGGGCGTTCGATCAGGAACTCTTCGCTAAATAGCTCTGCCGTCAATGCCGTGCGCGAGCTGTCAGCGGGGTGTCCGGCGGCTTCGGTCGCACGAATGGCTACCATCTGGGCGGCAAAGTTCCATTCATACACGGCCGAGGACGCATCGAGCCCCTCGTAGCATTGCAGACGGATCAGCTTTCGATCCAAGCCAGCAGCCAGTGCTTTGGCTATTTCTGTCTTGCCAACGCCTGCTTCGCCTTCCAAAAACAAGGGGCGTCCGAGCTTTAGGCTTAGAAAAACAACAGTCGCGAGTGCGCGATCACTGACATACCCCTGTCCCTCAAGCAAAGTTTGCACGGTATCAATGGACATGGGCTCTGTCATAGGATCTCCTGTTTAGAAATTCAGGGTGCGTTTTGAACCCGCCGGGGTCAAGTGCGCGTTGAGCCCCCTGTCCAATTTGATCCGTGTTCCCCCACGTCGGGGCAACGCACCGAGAGAAAGCTGCGTAGGTGTACAGGCCGTTATCCGCGATTGCGGGTTCTGCGCAACCTCCGTAATCTTACCTAAAATGCGCAACATTTTTCCGCATTTCTGCCGCAATATCTTTATAGCCAAGGTCCAACTGCGCATATGAGCTGCGCGCCATACCAAGTGAGGACACAACCATGATCGAGGCACCCTTTACGATCGATACCTCTTTGGCTGATCTTTCTAAGGATGAATGGTTGCTCGCCATTGCCGAAATCGCCGAAGAAGATGGTTTCTATCAGACACTTGGAGCGAAACATCATGCCATTTATGTCGAACGCAAACCCACGTTACTTGTCTCTTTCGAATCGTTAAGCGGCATGCGGTCGCTTTCTGCCATGTCGCACCCTTTGGGTTGGGAGATGGTGCGCACCTACGGATGGTCGCATCTATGCATTGCCTCCGAAGGGGACACCTGGTTCCGGGACGAAAATGTTTATGCGTTTTTTGATCGGCTTATAGATGACGGTTTCTTTGATGAGTTCGAAAAAGTGATATTCTATGGCGCAGGACCGGGGGGCTACGGTGCGGCTGCTTTTTCCGTCGCGGCACCAGGTGCCACCGTGGTGGCCATTCAACCGCAGGCAACCTTGGATTCGCGCATCGCAGAGTGGGACGACCGCTTCAAGGAAATGCGCAGAACGGATTTCGGCTCTCGCTTCGGCTATGCGCCCGATATGTTGGAAGCTGCAGAAGAGGCATTTATACTTTACGACCCGAACGTGGTGCTGGACGCGATGCATGCGAGCCTCTTCACCCGTCCCAATGTGACAAAGCTCAGGATGCGGCATATGGGGCTCGCCCTACAATCAGACCTGCTTCAGCTTGATCAGTTCGAAACGGTGTTGAGCCTTGCCGCAGAGGGCAAGCTGACGCGTCTCAATTTCGCCAAACTATACCGATCACGACGCGAACATCGCAGCTATCTCAAGACCTTACTGGTGACTCTTGAAACAGATGATCGCAAAAGGTTGATACTGCATCTGTGCCGCCATGTGAACGCCCGAATACAAGCGCCGCGCTTTGTGCGCAAGCAAAAGCTGCTTGAGGCAGAACTGATGATGCAGCAGGTGCAAGATGAACCCGAGAACGACGACATCAGCAAAAACGGATAGCAGCCACGCTGCGCGGCTATCTCTTTGGCTTGCCCCTTCTTGGAGCAACAAAGGCCTCTGGCATGCGCCTCTGCCCCCTAGCGCCTCAAGCGGCGCTATGTTAGCGAACGCTCATGACACAGACCTTGACGCTTATACGCCCTGATGACTGGCATCTGCACTTGCGCGACGACGACATGTTACGCGCGGTATTGCCATATACCGCTGCTCATTTTGCCCGCGCAATCATAATGCCTAATCTTGTCCCTCCCGTTGTGCGCAGTGCAGATGCCGCGGCTTATCGGGACCGGATCTTAGCCGCCCTACCCGAAGGGGCGCAGTTCACCCCCCTGATGACCTTGTATCTGACCGAAGACACCGACCCTGACGATGTGGCGGCAGCCCATGCCAGCGGTTTGGTCAAAGCGGTAAAGCTGTATCCGGCTGGCGCAACGACGAATTCAGCCAGTGGGGTGTCGAATTTTGACAAGGTTGCCCCCGTACTTGATAGAATGGCGGAAATTGGCCTGCCCCTATGCACCCATGGTGAGGTGACGGACCCCGAGGTAGATATCTTTGACCGCGAGGCGGTATTTATTGATCAGGTGCTTGACCCGATCCGTGCCCGCCATGCAGGCCTAAAGGTAGTGATGGAACATATTACCACCGCTGACGCAGCCGCCTATGTCCGTTCTGCCAGCTCTAATCTGGCGGCGACGATCACCACCCACCATCTGGTGATCAACCGGAACCATATTCTGGCCGGAGGCATCAAACCGCATTATTATTGCCTGCCAGTGGCCAAGCGTGAAAAGCACCGCTTGGCGCTGCGCGCTGCCGCGGCATCGGGCGATGCAAGGTTTTTTCTGGGTACAGATTCAGCCCCGCATACGGATGCCAACAAGCTGCTGCCGTGTGGTTGTGCCGGATGTTTTACGGCCCCCAACACCCTTTCCATTTTAGCAGAAGTGTTTGAACAGGAACAAGCGTTGGACCAGCTTGAGGCATTTACCTCGCGAAACGGGCCGGCGTTTTATGGCCTGCCCGCAAACGACGCAACCATAACGCTGACCCGTACGCCAGCGCACTATCCTAGCCATATCGATACGCCAGAAGGTCCTGTTACGGTTTTTGACCCGTCGATGCCTCTGAACTGGTCGGTAAAAGCATCCTAACCCCTGGTTCGCCCCGATGGTCGCAGTCTTTGCGCTGCACACCATAGACTTTGGGCCGCCTCTGGGGGTATTTGAAGGCGCAGAACCAGACACCTTTAAACACAGGATGACCGCACATGATCCCTTCCAGCTATCCAGATAAAACTGAAATGGCGCGTCTGACCGCGCGGATGCTGCTTGAGATCAAGGCCGTTCACTTTAACGCCGAGGACCCGTTTACTCTGGCGTCGGGCCTGCAGAGCCCCACATATATTGATTGCCGCAAGCTGATAAGCTATCCGCGCATTCGAACGACCCTGATGGACTTTCTGACCGTCACGGTAATGCGCGATGCGGGATTCGAGGCGTTTGACAACGTGGCGGGTGGCGAAACCGCTGGCATACCCTTTGCCGCTATGATGGCCGAACGAATGGCGTTGCCGATGACCTATGTACGCAAAAAGCCTAAAGGCTATGGTCGTAACGCACGTATCGAGGGCGAAATGACGCCGGGCCAGCGCGTGCTTTTGGTCGAAGACCTGACCACGGATGGCGGCTCAAAAATCAGTTTTGTCGACGCGATTCGTGAAACTGGGGCATCCTGCGCCCATACTGCTGTGATCTTTTACTACGGAATATTTCCACAAACTGAAAAGACACTTGGTGACCATGGCGTTACCTTGCACAGCCTGTGTACATGGTGGGATGTACTTGCCGAAGCCAAGGCTCAGGCGTCGTTCGATGAAGCAACCCTTACCGAGGTTGAGACCTTCCTTAAAGCACCTCGTGAGTGGCAGGACGCCCGAAAAAACGAATGATGTTACGTCAACATGTAGTATCTCTTAAGGCCGAACTATGCTATATGATGTCAACTAGCGCATAATTCAGGTTATCCACAAGTTATACAGTTTGCAGGTTAGCCATCGGCTCGGGTAAGTGAAACTCGGGGCAGATAACAAGTGGGACACCAGGTAGTATGAACGAGATTTCCAGCATTAACGGCAATCAACTGACTGTTCAGGCAGCTGAGACGATGCCTCATTCAATTGAGGCGGAGCAACAGCTTTTGGGGGCCATTCTAACCAACAATGATATCTATGATCGTGTTGCTTCTATCATCGGCCCCAAACATTTCTATGACCCCGTACACGCGCGCATTTTCGAGATCGCCAGCGCCCGAATTGCCAAAAATAACCTTGCTTCGCCCGTAACGCTTAAAGCGTTCATGGAAGACGACGAGGGGCTGAAAGAACTGGGCGGCCCGGCGTATCTTGTACGCCTAGCCGGTGCCGCCATCAGCGCCTTTGCCGTGCGCGATTATGCACAGATGATCTATGATCTTTCGGTGCGCCGGGATTTAATTCAATTGGGCCGGGACATTTCCGCCAAGGCCGCACAGGTCGATGTTGCATCCGAGCCGCGCGAACAGATCGTCGAGGCCGAGCAACAGCTTTATAAATTGGCTGAACAAGGACAAACAGAAAGCGGATTTCAAAGCTTTCTCAAGGCGGTAACGGATGCTGTAAACGTGGCAAATGCCGCATACCAGCGCGACGGCGGGCTGTCCGGTGTCTCTACGGGCCTGATCGACATGGATAAAAAACTAGGCGGCTTGCACCCGTCTGACCTGCTAATCCTCGCTGGTCGCCCGTCGATGGGTAAAACCTCGTTGGCAACAAATATTGCCTTTAATGTCGCCAAGGCATATCGGCGTGGCACGTTACATGACGGCACCGAAGGTGCTGTTGATGGCGGCGTGGTCGGGTTCTACAGCCTCGAGATGAGCGCGGAACAGTTGGCTGCGCGCATCTTGTCGGAAGCGGCTGAAATACCTTCGCAGCAAATCCGGTCAGGTGACATGAGCGAGACCGAGTTCCGCCGTTTCGTGGACGCCGCCAAAGCGCTTGAGGCTTGCCCGCTCTATATTGATGACACCCCAGCCCTACCGATCAGCCAGTTGGCCGCGCGCGCCCGCAGGCTAAAGCGGACCCACGGCTTGGATGTGTTGATCATCGACTATTTGCAACTGGTTCGTGGTACCGGAAAGAATGAAAACCGGGTGAATGAGATCTCGGAAATCACCATGGGCCTCAAGGCGATCGCCAAGGAGCTGCACATTCCTGTCATCGCCCTGTCACAGCTATCACGCCAGGTTGAAAACCGCGAAGACAAGCGCCCGCAATTGTCAGATTTGCGTGAATCCGGCTCCATCGAACAGGATGCCGATGTGGTCATGTTCGTATTCCGCGAAGAATACTACAAAGAGCGCGAGAAGCCCGGTGATCACGAGCTGGACAAAATGGCAATCTGGCAAGAAGAGATGGAACGCCTGCATGGCCGCGCTGAAGTGGTAATCGGCAAGCAGCGCCACGGTCCCATCGGCACGGTCGAGCTTAGCTTTGAGGGGCGCTTTACCCGCTTTGGCAATCTTGTGAAGCCGTGGCAAAACGGCAATGGCGGGGGTCAGGAGTTCTGAAAGCCGACCGCACCTGACAGCTACACAAGTGCCGCGCGTGCTATTTCTGCTGGTGAAAGATCATATTTGTCGGAAAACCTGCGCCGGGCCGCAACAAGGCGCGGATCGTCAGGAGCCATGCCCAAGGTCCGGATAAATTCGATCCGCTGCTTACGTTTCAAGGCCTCGCGGTCTATCGCTGTGCCCATTGCACGGTCGATAATCGCACCGCCGGGACTGACATGAAACCACTTTCCGAAATCCCTGAAATGGTGTTGATTGTGCAGCCGCGTCACATAGCGTTCTACCCGACTTTTGGGCACATTTACGTGCGCAGTCATATGAAACCATTCATACCCCAAAAAGGTCAGCACGCCGCCGACGGGCACAATGGCGATAGCCACCCAAGCTGCCTGACTGACGCCAAACAGCGCCAGAGCGCCCCACAGAGCTAAACCGTTGATCAAAAGCATGGGCAGCGCGACCCAGATCGGTACGAAGAACAGTTTCGTGTTGGTCGGGAAATCGTGGTGCCCATAATGCGCGACATAAAGTAAATCAAACGCCCATTGGCGGCGTGGCGGTGGCAGATGGAACACAAACCGGTGCAAATTGTATTCGTTGATCATTTGCGCGACGACCCCTAGCGGGATCATCGCCCACACCCAAAGCGGTCCGAACACCGCAAGCGCAATCAGACCAGATGCGCATGCCACTGCCATCACAACGACAGCGGCATGCGAAAACATGATACGCAAACGCATCATCGGATAACGCCCTTACTGCGGTGATTTGGTTTCGTACCGCAGGCCCTTGGCAGTGTCCTTGTCGAAACCCTTCCAATAGGTATGGTCTTCTTTCGGCGTACCGTCTTCGTTCATCGACCATACACCGTCATTCGAACTCTCAACCAGATCAAGATAGTCATCCATGGTGGCATCGCTCTTGAGGTATTTGCCCAACCAGACCGTGACAAAATGCTGCGCGATGTTGTTCATACGGACCGTATCCCAGACCGGGTCGGTATAGTGCGAAGACACGTTAAACCCAAGATCCGCGTCATCTCGAAACGATTCTTCGGGGGCGGGCATGGGGGCGGCTGTGTTGTGGCCGCCGTTCTCGAATGTAAGCAGGCTGCGGTCCACGCTACTTGCGTTTTCCCATATGGCCCGCACACCTTTTTCGTAAAGCGACACCATGTCTTCCGATCCGGCTACGAACAGCATCGGAATTTTCACGCCCTTGAGCCCTTCGGCATCCCAGAACCCTGTATTCATTCCCCAAGGTCCAATTGCCACAGCCGTCTTGATACGGGGATCAGGCAGTTTGTTATGGGTATCAGAACCCGCTTGATGAATTGCCAGAGTGCCATGCGGGCCACCCCAGCCAAAACCCACAGATGCTTCAGTAACGCCGCCGCCCGCAGTGATCACAGCACCGTATCCCCCCATAGAATAGCCAATCAGCCCGGTATCATCCGTGTTGACCAACCCTTTGAGAAACGATCCATCCTCGGAAGACATCCGCGCCATTTCGTTCAGCACGAACAGTTGATCCAGCGATCGGTTTACTAGGGTCGACCCAAACGCAGCCTTGGTGCGGTAGGTTGAATCGGTATGGTCGATCGAGGCCACGACATACCCCTTGGAGGCGATATTTTCGGCCAGATGCGACAGCAAAAACCGGTTGCCCGGATAACCATGCGAAATAATTACCAACGGATAGGCTGCATCCGGCTGTGCTGGTGCCGCGTCACGCATCGCCTTCCCCTGAAGCGTCACTTCGGTCTTGCCGTCACGAATAAAGATCTTCAGCGCGGTATCGCCGGTGGCACCGTCGGCGGCCGGGTACCAGATCTCGACCACTAAGGGACGATCATAGCGTGGCATGGTTTCAGGCTTGGGGGCTTTTGGATCAATCGCCAAAATATTGATCTGATCGGGGTTGACCAGATCAATCTGGCGCACCCCTACCGCCATGTCGCCATAAGCGGCCATATCTGGGGCGTTGGGCAACTGTGTGTCGATCCGATTCTCTGCCATCGCCATTGGGGCCGTCAGTCCAGCCATCATGGCAAGCACCGGGGCCAGTAGGTATCTCTGAGAACGCATAAGGTCTCCTCCCTTTTTGTATAGGTTACGTCGCGCAACCTGACTTTTGTCAGTACCACGCTAACTTGTTCGTCGTACCATGCAAGCGCGATACAATAGTTTCGTTACGGCATTATGGCATCTGCGTTTCCCGCCTAGAACGACCGCCCGTTCTTGGATCAGGCCAAGATGGATGTATCAGTGCCCACACAATCGGCGACATTGTCCTTTCCGCGGCCGCATTGGTCAGCCTGCTGATGGATTTATCGCGCCGATGCGCCTACTGGCGCTTGACCTTGCGCCCCATCCTGTCAAAACCGACGACATGACAACTGCAACCCTCACCATAGATCTTAGCGCTATTGCAGCCAACTGGACTGCTTTGAACCGCATGACCGAATCCGAGACCGGGGCTGTCGTCAAAGCCAACGCTTATGGCTTGGGGATCGAACGGGTAGCCCCTGTATTAGCCCAGGCGGGTGCGCGGCAGTTTTTCGTCGCGGTCGCCGAAGAAGGCATTGCGCTGCGCCGCATTCTTGGGCCTGGTCCGGAAATCAATGTATTCAGCGGTCATATGCCAGGTGATGCCGATATGATCCGGTCAGCTGATTTGACGCCGATGATCAACACAGTCGATCAGATGATCGGCCACGTAGAAGCCCTGCCCGGTCACCGTTTCGGACTACAGCTTAATACAGGCATGAATCGGCTTGGCATGGACCCGGCCGAATGGGCCGCTTTGCGCGATATCGCACTCGGCCAAAACCCGACCATGATCATTTCGCATCTTGCATGCGCAGACGACCCCGATCACCCGATGAACGATGCCCAGCTTGAGATTTTTAACGAAATGACCGCGGGTATAAACGTCGCCCGATCCTTGGCAGCGACGGGGGGCACGCTTTTGGGGCCCGATTACCACTTTGAACTGACACGCCCGGGTGTGGGTCTGTACGGGGGCATGCCGTTTGTTGACGCGCAACCTGTGGTTACCTTAGATTTGCCGGTCATTCAGACGCGCGATATCGGTGCGGGCAGCTCGGTCGGTTATGCCTGCGGGTGGGTGGCACCGCGGCCTTCGCAGATTGCAACAGTATCGGGCGGATACGCAGACGGGCTGATCCGGGCGATGGGAAATGGGGCCACCTTGACCCATGACGGGCGCAAGGTACCGGTGGTGGGACGTGTATCCATGGACCTGATTACGGTGGACGTTACCCATCTGGAACAGGTGCCAGAGCATCTGCAACTGATCGGCCTACACCAATCGGTCGACACCGTGGCGGAGTTTGCAGGTACCATCGGATACGAAGTGCTGACCTCGCTGGGAAGCCGATATGACAGGGTCTATATCACTTGAATCCCCTCGCAGCAGTTGGTCGTACAACCCTACACGCCGTCGCAGCCGTTGGCCGGATCACGCTTTTCACGGTAAGTGCGATCGTGCATATTTTTCGTGCGCCGTTCTACCCACGTCAATTTGCCATCGCCCTGATGCAGATCGGCTGGCTCAGCTTGCCTGTTGTTGGCCTGACCTCGCTTTTTACCGGTGGGGCGCTGGTCATGCAGATTTATGCAGGCGGGGCGCGGTTCAACGCCGAAGCCGTAGTGCCGCAGATTGTCGCCATTGGTATGGTGCGCGAACTGGGGCCAGTGCTGGTCGGGCTGATGGTTGCCGCCCGCGTAACCGCAGCCATCTCGGCTGAAATCGCGACGATGAAAGTCACCGAACAGATCGACGCTTTGATCACCCTCTCCACTGACCCCATGCGTTATCTTACAGTACCGCGCGTCTTGGCAGGTATCTTGGTTGTCCCGCTGCTTGTCGCCATAGGTGACATCATTGGTATAATGGGCGGATACGGGGTCGCGACGGGGTCTTTGGGGTTCAGCCCCGCCGCTTATCTGCGTAACACAGTGAATTTTCTTGAGCCGCTGGACATCGCATCGTCCCTTATCAAAGGCACCGCCTTTGGGCTGATCGCCACAACGATGGGGTGTTATTTCGGCATTAACGCTGGCCGTGGTGCGCGCGGGGTTGGCCGGGCCACCAAATCTGCCGTAGAAGCCACCGCCGTTCTGATACTTGCCGCGAATTTCGCGCTGACCGCGGTAATATTCTCGCTATGATCACCGGTACGAATCTCTTCAAATCATTCGGAGAAACGCCCGTGTTGCGCGGCGCTACGCTTACCCTTTCCAAGGGTAAGTCCACGGTTGTGATCGGCAAATCGGGTAGCGGTAAATCGGTGCTCATGAAGTCCATTCTTGGGCTGGTTCAGCCTGACAGTGGGACCATTATGCAAGATGGGGCTCCACTAGACCGAACCCGCTTTCTGGACGATTTTGGCATGTTATTTCAAGGTGCGGCGCTGTTTGATAGCTTACCGGTTTGGCAGAATGTCGCGTTTAGATTGTTGCGTAAAATGCCAAAGGCCAAAGCCCGCGCTATCGCCCTTGAAAAACTGGGGCGCGTGGGGCTAGAGGCCGATGTCGCGGACCGTTTGCCCGCCATGTTATCCGGCGGCATGCAGAAACGCGCCGGACTTGCCCGCGCCATCGCCACCAACCCGTCTGTATTGTTCTTCGATGAACCAACCACTGGGCTTGACCCGATCATGGCGCGTGCAATCAACGACCTGATACGCGATATCGTACGCGAAACGCATGCGACCACGCTGACCATTACGCATGATATGACAACGGTACGCACCATCGCGGATACGGTAATGTTACTGGAACAAGGCAAGGTGCATTGGCAGGGAACCGTGTCCGACCTTTCTGAGACCCACGATGAAACCCTGCGAGCGTTCATTGCCTAAACGCTGACCCGCCCTTCGTTCCGTCAGGGTGAATTGTGTCCACATTGAGTCAAGAACGTGCCTCACAGTAGCGATCCATAGCTTTCAACCCCTGAATCTTGTGCCGGGATTATTCATGGTATGCGCAACAATCGTGGTGACCTGACGGTTTTGTTAACCTTTTTTGCAAGTTTTCCGCATGATGCGTGCTTTATTTGCCGGGTTTCGGAACATTTTCGCTGATTGCGAAGTTTCCTTTCAAGTATCGTGAAAATAGGCATAATCTTGCCGATAGGGACATTGAGGAGATGTATGGTGAAGCAATTTAGAATTTTGGCATATATGTTTCAATATTTACTCCAGCGGCTCGCCTTTGCGATCTTTGGTCTCGCGGCGCTTGCCTTGACGATTTTCACGATAATGGCTGCTGTTGGACAGTTGGCTTGGATTGAAATCCCTCTCAACTACAACGGACAATCTGTCGAAAACGCGGGTATGTACGCGCAGATCGCTCTTACCGTATTAGCAATCGGCATCTGCTTTTTTATCCCCACCAATCGCCGTATCATGCAACTGGAAAACTCGCACCGCAAGTTCTCCATCAATATGAACGATGTATCACGGGCCTATGCGGCAGTGCATGCTGCCGATCGTGCTAGTACCTTTCAGATGTCTTCCGAATTTGACGCTGTGCGCGAACGCCTGTCATACCTACGCGATCACCCCGATCTAAGCACTCTAGAGCCTGGTCTGCTCGAGGTAGCCGCGCAAATGAGCCATATTTCCAAGGAACTGGCGACTCTCTACGCTGATGACAAAATTGAACGTGCGCGTTCATTTCTTAAGCAGCGTCAGGAAGAAGTTGACCTGTTCAACAGCCGCCTTGATCAAGCCAAGGGGATCTCTAACGAGATGAAACATTGGTTGCACGAGGTCGAGCTCGAAGAAAGCGTCGCGTCCGCCCAGCTTGAGCGTCTGCGTGCTGAAATGCGCGAAGTTATGCCGGAACTTGGTATCGAACGCATAGTTGCCGCCGATGGCATGATCGATACAAACGACGGTAGAGACCATGACAACCGCGTGATCGAAATGCAACCAAAAGCCGCCGAGTAAGTCGTTCTGCGCAACTGCTTTTTGCTTTGACCTCGCCTGTGGGGTCAGACACAAGGGCACATGGCTAAGTCACCCATAACATTTTCATGCAATGCATGCGGCGCGACCTATAATAAATGGTCGGGTCGCTGCGACGCTTGTGCTCAGTGGAATACCATTCACGAAGACAAGGGCATCTCGACCGGACCACCAAGTAAATCTTTAGGCGGCAAACGTGGCTCGGCTATGATGCTGACCGACTTGACCACGCACGAGCCTCCGCCGCCACGTAGCCAATCAGGCATCGCTGAACTGGACCGGGTTCTGGGCGGCGGGCTGGTAAAGGCTTCGGCAATTTTAGTTGGCGGTGATCCTGGTATCGGAAAATCCACCCTATTGTTGCAGGCCGCCGCGCATTTCGCCCGTAACGGGTTGAAAACGATATATGTCAGCGGTGAAGAAGCATCTGCACAGGTGCGCATGCGAGCCCAACGGTTGGGACTGACGGATGCATCCGTAAAACTGGCCGCTGAAACCAATCTGCGCGATATTCTGACAACGCTTGATGCAGAAAAGCCCGATTTGGTGGTTATTGACTCGATCCAAACCATGTGGGCCGACAACGTGGAATCCGCACCGGGATCAGTCAGTCAGGTACGCGCCGCAGCTCATGAATTGACGAGCTTTGCCAAACGTAGGGGCGTGTCGGTGATTCTGGTCGGGCATGTCACCAAGGATGGGCAGATTGCTGGCCCTCGCGTGGTTGAACATATGGTCGATACCGTATTGTACTTCGAAGGCGAACGCGGGCACCAGTTCCGCATCTTACGTGCTGTCAAAAATCGATTCGGCCCGGCTGACGAGATTGGTGTTTTCGAAATGACCGGTGCAGGTCTGGCCGAGGTTACGAACCCATCAGCGCTCTTTTTGTCTGAGCGCGGCGAACCATCGGCTGGGTCCGTTGTATTCGCCGGTATAGAAGGTACCCGTCCGGTTTTATGTGAATTACAAGCGCTGGTCGCCCCTTCGCCCCATTCCCAAGCGCGGCGCACGGTCGTGGGTTGGGATGGCGGGCGGCTGGCTATGATTCTCGCCGTGCTCGAGGCCCGGTGCGGCATCCCCTTTGCAGGACTAGATGTTTATCTGAACGTGGCCGGTGGCATGAAAATATCCGAACCTGCGGCCGATCTGGCAGTGGCTGCTGCAATTTTAAGTGCTCGCGAAGACGTTGCGTTGCCCGCCGAAACAGTCGTTTTTGGCGAAATTAGCCTGTCAGGTGCGCTGCGCCCCGCCACCCAGACCGAAAATAGGTTGAAAGAGGCGCAAAAACTTGGTTTTACCAATGCGATTGCACCTGCGGGGGGTAAACCCGTAAGCAAGAACGGAATAACGCTTAATACCATGAGCGATCTAACCGGATTTGTAGGCGAAATTTTCGGGGCTGGATAATGGTCCCCTCAAGGAAGGCAAGACGATCATGGAAGGCTTTACCATCATTGACGGGGTCGTGGCTCTTGTCATCATTCTGTCTGCGTTGCTGGCATATGGTCGCGGACTGGTCCGCGAATTCATGGCCATTGTCGGTTGGATCGCTGCGGCTATCTTGGCGTTTCTGTTTGCCCCGCAGGTCGAACCGCTTGTCTCGGAACTGCCGGTCGTAGGCGAATTTTTGGCAGATAGCTGCGAATTATCGATCATCGGAGCGTTCGCCATCGTCTTTGCCATCGCGCTGATCGTCGTATCTCTTTTTACTCCGCTGTTTTCCTCGCTTGTGCAACGTTCGATACTCGGCGGTGCGGATCAAGGGCTCGGGTTCTTGTTCGGTGTTGCACGCGGCATCCTGCTCGTCATAATCGCCTTCTTCGTTTATGATACCGTCATCACCGGCCAAAGGTTCACCATGGTCGATGAAAGCCGCTCCGCTCAGGTATTCAGCCGTTTCACCGGCCAGATCGAAGAACAAAACCCCGAAGCGGCGCTTGGCTGGATCACCTCCCGCTACGAAGCCCTCGTAGGTAATTGTGGTGCCTAACTAACCGCTATACTCCTGAATTTCATGTGCGCCTCCCTTTTGGGGGGCGTTCTTTATTCGGTTTCTGCGTAGCGACCTCTTATCTTCATCTGATGTTCGTCAAAATGTGACAGCGGGGTGACATTCATGCGCCGAATGCCTACATACGGGCTATCCCGTAATCGGATTCGGAGTTTCCCCGTTGTCCAAGATCATGCCCCCCGCTCACCCCTTTGATTCTTCGTATCTGCGTGACGTAGATGACGCTGATAAACTAAAAGAAGAATGCGGGGTGTTTGGTGTCGTTGGCGTCGCCGATGCCTCGAACTTCGTAGCCCTCGGATTGCATGCGCTTCAGCATCGCGGCCAGGAAGCGGGCGGGATCGTCAGCTACGATCCTACCGCTGGGTTCCAGTCAGCACGCCGCTTTGGCTATGTACGCGATAATTTCACATCGCAAAAAGTGATGGAGACGTTGCCCGGTGAGTTGGCTATCGGCCATGTGCGCTATTCGACATCCGGCACCAAAGGCCCCACTGCAATTCGCGATGTGCAACCGTTCTTTGGTGAATTCGCCATGGGTGGAGCCGCTATTGCCCATAACGGTAACATTACCAACGCCAATTCCCTGCGCCGAGAGCTTATCGAACGCGGTTCCATCTTCCAGTCCTCATCTGATAGTGAATGTATCATTCACCTGATGGCCCGCTCGCTTCAGCGTAACATACCCGAACGGATGGAAGATGCCCTGCGCCGTGTCGAAGGTGCCTTTTCCGTCGTGGCGATGACCCGTACCAAACTGATCGGCGTGCGCGACCCGTTGGGAGTGCGTCCGTTGGTGTTGGGTAAGGTCGGCGACGGCTGGGCGCTCAGTTCCGAAACCTGTGCGTTGGATATCATCGGGGCCGAATTCGTCCGCGAGATAGAGCCCGGTGAAATGGTGGTCATCACCTCGACAGGTGTCGAAAGCCACTTTCCGTTCCGCCGCGTCCCGTCACGGTTCTGTATCTTTGAACATGTTTATTTCAGCCGACCCGACAGTATTCTCGGCGGCAGGTCGGTTTATGAAACCCGCGAAGCTATCGGTCGCGAGCTGGCCAAAGAATCGCCCGTTGACGCAGATCTTGTTTGCCCCGTTCCAGACAGCGGCACACCGGCGGCGATCGGGTTCAGTCTCGAATCCGGTATTCCCTATGCGATGGGTATCATCCGCAACCAATACATGGGGCGGACTTTCATTGAACCCACCGAGCAAATTCGTAACATGGGTGTGCGCCTCAAGCTCAACGTCAACCGCGCCCTGATCAAAGGCAAACGGGTGATTCTTGTCGACGATTCGGTTGTGCGCGGCACCACCAGCCGCAAGATCAAGGAAATGATCCTTGATGCGGGCGCAAAGGAAGTTCACTTTCGCATTGCATCACCCCCTACGGCTTGGCCTTGTTTTTACGGCGTCGACACTCCTCAACGTGAAAAGCTGTTAGCGGCAACAATGTCCGAAGAAGAAATGCGCGAGCATTTGCAAGTGGATAGCCTCAAGTTCATCTCGCTCAATGGGCTGTACCGCGCCGTAGGTGAAGCCGAGGGTCGCAACGCCAAATGCCCGCAATACTGCGACGCCTGCTTTACAGGCGATTACCCGGTCAAGCCCACTGACCAGCTTGCTCAAGGATTTGAGATGAAGACCGCTGCCGAATAACCCGGGATTCTAACGCTTCTCTTCAAGGGCGGGCACGGGTTTCAAGCCCCGTCCCGCCCTTATGCATTCTGCTTCAAGCAAAGCTTTGCCGACAGCTGGGCCGGTCTTTGCCAGCCCGAACCGGTTCCTCTTTCAGTCATGTTCAAGCTTTGTTAGCAGCACTGCAACACCGCACCCCCCCTTGTTGTTTAAGGGCTGAAAGAGGCTCCCATGTCCACCGACGAAAAAGGCACCCCAACACCGCAAAAAGTGATCAATCTGGCAACCGAACAAGTCGCCCTACCCAAACTGACGCTGCTGGGTACCTTTGGCAGCCTGACCCAACCCGGCGCGTTGATCCGTGACGGTAAAGGGCGTATTCAACGTGTGAAGCTGAACGACAAGATCAGTGACGGGGTCGTGGCCGCAATCGGGGATAACAGCGTGGTTTTGCTTCGACGCGGTCGCACGGTGACATTGAAATTGCCCAACGGTTAAGCCCACCCCCTTGACGGGCCGCGATGGCTGAGGCAAAGCCAGCGCATGACAAAAACAGCCCTCATCACCGGCGCTTCGCGCGGCCTTGGTGCCGCCCTCGCCCAAGCGCTTTGCGATAGCCACCATATCATCGCCGTAGCCAAGACCACCGGTGCCCTCGAAGAGCTTGACGACCGCATTCAGGCGCGTGGCGGCAGTGCCACACTGGCCCCGATGGACGTGGCCAACGCCGAAGCCATGGCGACACTGTGCAGGGGTATCTATGACCGTTGGGGCAAGCTCGACTTATGGCTGCATACGGCCATTCACGCTGCCCCGCTAGCCCCCAGTGACCATATCGACAGCAAGGATATGGCCAAATCTGTTGCGACCAACATAACTGCCACGTCGACCCTGATCACCTATATTGCGCCGCTGCTGGGGCAGTCGGGTCAAGCCGTATTCTTTGACGACCCGGTCACGGGTACCAGCTTCTATGGTAGCTACGGTGCAACCAAGGCCGCGCAGATTGCGCTTGCCCGCAGCTGGCAAAGCGAAACCGCGACAATCGGGCCAAAGGTGAATATCGTGACACCTGCGCCGATGCCCACTGCGACCCGTGCCCGCTTTCATCCGGGCGAAGATCGCGATGCACTGAATAGCCCACAGTCACAAGCCGCTGTAATTCTGGCACAATTGGAAGACCTTCTGGGGTAAAAAATCCTCTGTCGGATGCTGCCACCTTGCCGCGCCCACATCCCTCGCCTATCAAAGCACAAAGGGGAATTTATGCGCATTCTAATCACCAATGATGACGGCATTCACGCACCGGGCCTGAAAACACTCTTCGCGATTGCGTCCGAACTTGCTGGCCCAAAGGGCGAGGTATGGACAGTTGCCCCTGCATATGAACAATCAGGTGTGGGCCATTGCATCAGCTATACAAAGCCGATGATGGTGGAACAGGTAAGCTCGCGTCGTTTCTCGGTCGAAGGTAGCCCTGCCGATTGCGTCTTGGCCGCTCTCCATGACTGCATGCTCGATGTGCCGCCCGATCTTGTCCTATCCGGTGTGAATCGCGGCAACAATTCGGCAGAGAATGCACTGTATTCAGGTACGATCGGCGGCGCGATGGAAGCAGCCTTGCAAGGGATCCCGGCAATGGCCCTGTCACAATATTATGGGCCAGGCAACCGCGGGCTTGAAAACCCCTTTGAAGGGGCCGCCCGGCATGGCGCAACGGTGGTGCGCCGTATCTTGGATGCCAGCCCAGACCATGAGAACGGTTACAGATTGTTCTACAACATCAATTTTCCCCCAGTGGCCTCTGCCGATATCAAAGGCACACGGTTGGCTCCGCAAGGCATACGCAGGAACACCAGCTTTTCTACCCAGCCGCAGATTTCGCCTTCCGGACGTCGTTTCTTGTGGATTCAGGGGGCAGATCAACAAATAGCGACAGAAAAAGGGTCAGATGCCGCGTTGAACCTCGAAGGGTATATATCGGTAACGCCCATGCGGGCGGACCTGACCGCCCACGATACTTTCGCGGCTCTTGAAGCCATAAATACATGAGCGACGACGAAAACATCTCGAACGCAGAACGTAAAATGCAATTCCTCTATGCCTTACGCTCGAAGGGCGTGACCGATACCCGTGTGCTGAACGCAATGGAACAAATTGACCGTGGACCGTTCATTCGCGGCCTGTTTGCGTCGCGCGCCTATGAAGACATGCCTTTACCGATCGCGTGCGGACAGACCATCAGTCAACCTTCGGTGGTGGCCTTGATGACCCAAGCGCTTGAGGTGTCCCCCCGCGACAAGGTGCTCGAGGTAGGAACCGGGTCTGGTTATCAGGCCGCGATCCTCAGCAAATTGGCACGCCGCGTCTATACGATTGACCGCCATCGCCGTTTGGTCCAAGAGGCCCGCCAGATATTCGATGATCTGGCCCTTGCGAATATTACGGCGATCATCGCCGACGGTAGCTTTGGCTTGCCGGAACAGGCACCGTTTGACCGCATCATTGTCACTGCTGCTGCCGAAGATCCCCCTGGCCCATTGCTTGCCCAGCTCAAGGTGGGCGGGATCATGGTCGTCCCGGTTGGGCAATCAGACACCGTCCAACACCTGATCCGTGTGCGTAAAACCGAAAGCGGGCTTGAATATGACGAACTTCGCAAGGTACGTTTTGTACCTTTGCTTGAAGGATTGGGCAAAGACGGCTAAATGCTGTATAGTACGGGGTAACTCCAGACCACATGGAGACCAGCGGCGGCCAGAGGCATCGAACACGAGGACGAGCAGATGATCCAACGATATGCGATCCGGACCTTCAAGTTGACGGTACTGGCGGGAGCTTCTGCGCTTTTACTCGCAGCCTGCGAAAGGCCGCTAGACATGGACTTGCGTGGCGGTTTTGGCGACGGGTTCACCACGGCCGATGCGGCCACCGGGCCACTGGCACCGCGCCCTGCACCTGACAATCGCGGAGTTATCTCTTACCCCAATTATCAAGTGGCGGTTGCCCGACAGGGTGACACGCTTACTAATGTGGCCAACCGCGTCGGTACAGACGTTTCAAGCCTTTCGCGCTATAACGGGATCGACCCGACGATACGGCTGCGCAAGGATGAAATCATCGCCCTGCCTACCCGCGTCGCTGAACCTTCCCCCGCCACGGGCGCATCGGGTACCGGCCCGATATCAACGGCCGCCGTTGATATCCAGACTCTGGCGGGAAGCGCTATCAACCGTTCTCCGGCAAGTTCAGGTGTTCAAACGTCCACCTTACCGGCAGCTCAGACCGTCACGCGCAGCAATCCGCAAAAGCAGACAGGGGTCGAACCTGTGCGCCATAGGGTAGAAAGAGGTGAAACCGCCTATACCATCGCAAGACTTTATGCCGTGCCCGTGGCCACGCTTGCTGAATGGAACGGATTGGGAGCAGATTTTTCGGTGCGCGAAGGTCAGTTCCTGCTGATACCGGTCGGGCAGCAGAGCGCCCCCCCACGCAATACGACCGTGCCCGCCAGCGCTACAGCGCAAACGACGTTGCCCGG
>TARA_R110002012_G_scaffold67102_2_pt1 | contig 32426 bp, 34 predicted proteins | sample TARA_R110002012 | Tara Oceans TARA_R110002012 (sample SAMEA4396515) | marine metagenome | biome: Westerlies Biome; feature: [DCM] deep chlorophyll maximum layer (ENVO:01000326); material: water (ENVO:00002006), including particulate matter (ENVO:01000060) such as... | depth 40 m
CACGCCCGTGGGGGCATTTGTGTATTAAGCGCTGGCGTCCTATTTAAGGATGAACCGCAACCGACCGAAGGGGGCCATGGCCCATGTTTGAGAATCTCTCCGAACGCCTGTCAGGCGTTTTTGACCGCCTCACCAAACAGGGTGCCCTGTCCGAGGAAGACGTCAAAACCGCACTGCGCGAAGTACGCGTTGCGCTGCTGGAGGCCGATGTTTCCCTGTCCGTCGCCCGCGATTTTGTCAAAGCCGTGGAAGACAAGGCTACGGGTCAAGCGGTCACCAAATCCATCACCCCCGGCCAACAGGTCGTCAAGATCGTCCACGACGCGCTGATTGACACGCTCAAGGGCGAAGGCGAGCCGGGTGCACTGAAGATTGACAACCCACCGGCACCGATCCTGATGGTCGGCCTCCAAGGTTCAGGTAAAACCACGACCACGGCCAAGTTAGCCAAGCGACTTAAAGACCGCGAAGGCAAACGTGTGCTGATGGCGTCGCTTGACGTGAACCGCCCGGCCGCCATGGAACAACTTGCCATCCTCGGCGTGCAAATTGGCGTTGACACCTTGCCCATTGTCAAAGGCGAAAATCCTGTCCAGATCGCCAAACGCGCCAAGACCCAGGCCGCCATGGGCGGTTATGATGTTTATATGCTCGACACAGCGGGCCGCCTCTCCATCGACGAAGAGCTGATGCAACAGGTCGAAGCCGTTCGCGATGTCGCCAATCCTCGGGAAACCCTGCTGGTGGTTGACGGATTAACCGGACAAGACGCCGTGCAAACGGCTGAAAACTTTAATGATCGTATCGGCATCTCCGGCGTTGTGTTGACCCGCATGGATGGCGACGGCCGCGGCGGCGCTGCGCTTTCCATGCGCGCCGTCACCGGCAAACCCATCAAATTCGTCGGCTTGGGCGAAAAGATGGATGCGCTCGAAACCTTTGAACCCGAACGTATCGCCGGCCGTATCCTTGGCATGGGTGATATCGTCGCTCTAGTCGAGAAAGCGCAAGAAACCATTGAGGCCGAGCAAGCCGAAAAAATGATGAAGCGCATGGCCAAGGGGCAGTTCAACATGAACGACCTGAAAATGCAGCTCGAACAAATGCTCAAGATGGGCGGTATGCAAGGCATGATGGGAATGATGCCTGGCATGGGGAAAATGGCCAAGCAGGTCGAAGATGCGGGCTTCGACGACAAGATACTCAAACGCCAGATCGCCCTAATCCAATCCATGACCAAGAAAGAGCGTGCAAACCCCGCGCTCCTTCAAGCCTCGCGCAAGAAACGCATCGCCAAAGGTGCAGGCATTGAAGTCAGCGAGCTGAACAAGCTGATGAAAATGCACCGTCAAATGGGCGATATGATGAAAAAGATGGGTAAAGGCGGCATGCTCAAGCAAGCGATGAAAGGCATGCTAGGCGGTGGCGCGAAAGGGGTGGGTGGTATGGACCCCTCGCAGATGGACCCAAAGGCGCTTGAAGCCGCCGCCAAGCAAATGGGCGGCAAACTCCCTGGCAATCTGGGTGGTTTTGGCGGTGGTGCAGGGTTGCCCGGCGGCCTTTCCGGATTCGGTAAAAAGAAATGAGCCTTATTTCATTTTGCCAGAAAAACTCCCGCCGGAGGCTCCCCACGCTGACGCGTGCGCCGTCGCACACTGCTAAAGGAACCGCCGCATGACCGATCCTGTCGCCCGCGCCGCCGAAGTGCTGAAAGATCACCGCGCATCTATCGACCGCCTCGATGCCATCTTGGTCTACACCTTGGGCGAGCGGTTTAAACATACTCAGGCCGTGGGGAAACTCAAAGCCGAACATGACCTTCCCCCGTCTGATCCGGATCGCGAAGCAAACCAGATCACCCGGCTCGAAGATTTGGCGAAAGAGGCTGACCTCGATCCCGAATTCCAAGAAGTTTCTGAACTTCATCATCGCTGAAGTCATTCAGCACCACAAACAACACCAATCATAGGCTGGGGCTTACCCCATGCTTCTTTGCTAAACTAAAGGAAATACACTCATGTCCATGAAAATTCGTCTCGCCCGGGGTGGTTCTAAAAAGCGCCCATTCTACCGCATCGTTGCCGCTGACAGCCGCATGCCACGCGATGGCCGTTTTATCGAAAAGCTGGGCACATATAACCCATTGCTGGCCAAAGATAGCGAAGAGCGCGTAAAAATGGATGTGGAACGTATTCAGCACTGGATCAGCCAAGGTGCCCAACCAACAGATCGTGTCGCACGTATGCTGGAAGCCGCTGGCGTCACCGCCAAGACTGAACGCAACAACCCAAAGAAAGGTGCCCCGGGCAAAAAAGCCCAAGAGCGTGTCGAACAGAAGGCATCTAAAGCCGCCGCAGCAGCAGAAGCGGCTTCCGCGCCAGCAGAAGACGAAGCAGCCGCCGAATAATCGCACAGAACTCTGGCGTTCAAATACGTACGCCAGAGTTCGCCCGCAGCCTTTGCGCAGTCAGCCCCCTTTACCCGTACTGCCTCTGCGTTATACGTATGTATAAAGACTGCACTGATCGCGCCGTGCTGCGCATTCATTTGAAGGCCTCTCATGTTTCGCTTGCTACGCCTTGCTATAACCCTCGGCATTGGTATCGCCATCGGCATTTGGTTCGAACGGTCCCTCATGAGGGCAGAATGTAAAGCAGGCGAGGGTCAATGGACGGGTACTATTTGCCTCAATTCGGAGCTATTGCAATGAGCGAAAAAATCCCCGTAGGACTTATCACCGGTGCTTATGGGGTCCGTGGCGAGCTTAGAATAAAAAGCTTTTGCGCCGTGCCGCAAGACATTGAAAAGTACAGCCCGCTTTCATCCGAAGATGGAAAGAAAAGTTTTGCTCTGGCGCTGGTACGACCGGTCAAGAACGGATTTGCGGCCCGTATCGCCAATGTTGCCACTAAGGAAGACGCCGACGCAATGCGTGGTACGGTGCTTTTTGCGCAACGTGATCAGCTTCCCTCGCTTCCCGATGACGAATTTTATCATGCCGATCTCATCGGGCTTGATGTGTACGATACCGGCGGGGCGTTGATCGGCAAGGTCAAGACTGTTCAGAACCACGGCGCGGATGATTTGCTTGAAACGCAACTGTATGGTTCGTCTGCCACCGTTTTCCTCCCCTTCACGAAAGTTGCCGTGCCGACCGTTGATTTGGCAGCCGGGCGGATCATAGCGGATCCTCCTGACGGAATATTACCCGATGCCGATGACAGCTAACCTGCCAAATCTGGTTTCTCATTCTCCAAACCGTGCCGAAAAATGAAAATTATTCTTCACCCTGGCTTTCATAAAACAGGCACAACGACACTTCAGAATGCCCTGCACGCCAACCGGTCGACCTTGGCTCCTGACATTCACGTTTTACTCAAAGACGACCTATCTGGTTTAATTGGTGCAACTAAAGGGTTTTCGGGCTCTCTAGACCCACTAGATCTCGCTCTTGTCAGTTTTGAGACAGCGCAGATTGCCCAAACTTTGCGAGGCCACAAAGGGGTTATCATCAGTGCGGAAAGCCTTTGTGGTCATATCCCCGGCCGCGACGGCGTACGCGATTACTCTGCCGCCCCTGACATCCTGCGCAGCATTACCGACGCTATTAATCAATCTTTGCCTCAAGCGCAGTTGACCGTAGCTTTGACAATCCGCCCCGCCGCCGAATGGCTACTCAGCTGTTATACGCAGCACCTGCGTGCCTCACGGATGCGGTCTACGGCAGATGAATATGTGAATGAATTCGCCGACTGCGCCAACCTAGCTGTGATGGCACAGCAAATAGCAAATGCGGTGTCACCTAGCCCCACTCACGTACTCGACTCCCAAGCCAGCCGTAGTCGACGCCTGGGTTTGCTTGATAGCCTACTAGATATCGCGGAATATCCTGTGGCGAAGCGATCCGCGCTTGTACCTGCGACTGATGCGAATATTGGGCCGTCACCTGCGCAGGTCACCGCCTTACTAGAAATCAACCGGTCGACACAAAGCCACAAGGACGTACACGCGGCACGGCAGCGGATAGTCAAGGGAACCCCCTGATGCCGCGTCAGATCATTCTGCACACAGGGTTTCACAAAACGGGTACGACAAGCCTGACGGCAACACTGCGCGCCAATCGTCCCGCGCTAAAGCCACATGTCGCAGTACGCTTGGCACCGCAAATGCGCGAACTGATCAGCGCAACGCGTGGTTACTCCACGTGGCGCGACCCCCTCACCTTGATAAAGGCCGAAATTCGGTTTCGCGCACTATTAGATGAATTGCCTTCCATGCCCCGACGCACTTTGATTATTACCTCTGAAGAACTGGGCGGGCATTTACCCGGTCGCGGCGATCTCAAAGACTACGGTGCAATGCCGGTGCTCTTGTATCAATTCTGTTCCATCGCACGAGAGAAATTCCCCAAAGCCGATATTCAGGTGTACCTCTCAACACGTACGCGGAACGACTGGCTCGAGTCAGCTTACTGGCAGCATGTTAAATCATCCTCGATGACGCTGGATCTCGATGTATATCTGGAACGATATCAAGATTCTGGTAATCTCGAGGATATGGTCGACAAAATAGCTAGCCGGGTACCCTGTCCTGTACATTCCACCGCGTTAGAACACAGCAGGCTCCGACCTCTCGGGCCAGCCGATCCGCTTTTGGATCTATGTGACATTCCTGACGCTTTGCGTGACACGTTGGTTCCCGGTGCCGCGCAGAACGTTCGGCCTGACCCGCAAACACTGATGGCCTTGCTCGACGTCAACAGAACTGTCAAAGACCAGGCAAAACGCATGGCAACGAAGAAAGCCATCATGGCAAAGGCCGGTATGAAATGAGCAATCCCCCCCGGTCACATAGCCGCCAATCTGTACGCCCGACCTTGAAACCGCGCGAACTGATGCAGGACATCCCTGATTACGCAGGTGTGTGGCGGGCGGAAATAATCACGCTTTTCCCTGATCTGTTCCCCGGTGTGCTTGGCGCAAGCCTGACAGGGCGTGCCCTACAGGAAGGATCGTGGCAACTACGCACCCACGATCTGCGCAGCTATGGCGTTGGCAAGCACCGCAACGTTGATGATACCCCCGCCGGCGGAGGTGCCGGGATGGTGATGCGAGCCGACGTGGTCGGCCCCGCAATCGAGGATGCGATGGCCGGGGCCGCAGGGCGTTGGCCGATCCTTTATATGTCACCGCGCGGGCGGCGCTTCGATCAGGCCATGGCGCAGGATTTGTCGAACTGTTCCGGCGTCACCATCCTGTGTGGCCGTTTCGAAGGCGTGGATGAGCGCGTGATGGAGCATTATGGCGTCACCGAAGTGTCGCTTGGCGATTTCGTTATGACCGGGGGCGAGCTGGCCGCGCAAGCAATGGTCGATGCCACGGTTCGTCTATTGCCCGGCGTCCTAGGAAACGCTGAAAGCACGGTAGAAGAAAGCCATTCCTCTGGCTTGCTGGAGCACCCTCAATACACCCGCCCTGCCGAATGGCTGGGGCACCAGATTCCGCCCGTTCTGATGTCGGGCAACCATGGTGAAATTGCCAAGTGGCGTCTGGATCAAGCAGAGCAACTGACAAAAAGCCGCCGCCCTGATATGTGGGCCAAATATTCGCCAAAGAAGTGACCGCCAAGGAAGGCAGACCATGCAAGACCTGACACGTACCCTTGACCATGCCCGTATTGACGAGCTGCCTAACCCTTATTTTGGCAAAGTCCGAGATTGTTACGACCTGCCTGACGACCGGCGCATCCTGGTCTCGTCCGACCGCATCTCAGCTTTTGATCGCATCCTCACCGCGATCCCGTTCAAAGGCCAAGTGCTGACACAAACCGCGCGCTTCTGGTTCGACCACACCAGCGATATTTGCCCAAATCATGTACTGGAGTACCCAGACGCTAATGTGGTGATTGGCAAACGGCTGTCCATCCTTCCCGTCGAAATTGTCGTGCGCGGATATCTGGCCGGTTCGACCGGCACTTCTGTGCTAACGCTATACAAAAAGGGCGAACGGGAAATGTACGGCCATACGTTCCCTGATGGCCTGCGCGACAACCAGGCATTGCCTGCGCCGATCATCACCCCCACTTCCAAGGAATTTGATGGGGGTCATGACGCGCCGATGACTGCCAAAGAGATCATCGACAAAAAGCTGCTGACCCGGGCGCAATGGGATCAGATTAGTGCTATTTCACTGCGGCTTTTCGCTCGAGGACAGGAAATGGCCGCAAAGAATGGCTTGATCCTTGTTGATACAAAATACGAATTCGGTACCGATGCCCAAGGTAATATCTTGTTGGCAGACGAAATTCATACGCCAGACAGCTCACGCTTCTGGTTGGCAGACGGTTACGAAGCCGCGCTGGAAAACAATACGCGCCCACCGTCTTTCGACAAAGATGTGATCAGATCTTGGGTCGATGCCCGCTGCGACCCTTACAAGGACGATATTCCGCAGATCCCGCAAGATTTAATCGCCGCGACATCGCAAGTGTACATCGACGCTTACGAGGCGATCACCGGCCAGGCTTTCAAACCCGATATGGAAGGGGCAACGGTACTGGCCCGAGTGCGCAGTAATCTGGCCCCTTATTTTACAACCTGATGCGCAGGGAAATACGCTCAGAACTCTCTTGAAACGCTCGTAGCTTCCCCCTATACGACGCCTAGGTCTGGAATCGCTTCACGCGGCTCCGGCCTTTTCTGCATTCGCAGACGACAAGTAAAGTTGATGCTACCTTCGATGGGGCGCTCCGGCGTGCCTGGCAGACAGACCGAAGCTCTTGGATCGCGCAAAACTTCGTGGGTTAACCGCGAGCATTTATAGGAGAAGCATCAGATGAACCTGATCGCAGAGATCGAGGCGGAACAAATCGCCGAACTGGGGAAAGAAATCCCTGACTTCCGCGCCGGAGACACCGTACGCGTTGGCTTTAAAGTGACCGAAGGTACGCGTACCCGCGTCCAGAACTACGAAGGCGTCTGCATCGCACGTAACAACGGCAAAGGTATTGCCGGTTCGTTCACCGTGCGGAAGATTTCCTTTGGTGAAGGCGTAGAGCGTGTATTCCCGCTGCACTCGACCAACATCGAAAGCATCACTGTTGTACGTCGCGGCCGTGTCCGTCGTGCCAAGCTGTATTATTTGCGCACTCGTCGTGGCAAATCGGCCCGGATCGTCGAGAACGCCCATTACAAGCCAAAATCTGGCGCGAACGCGTAAGGAGAGCTGTCATGAAAGCTGATACACACCCCGAATACCACACGATCAACGTCAAAATGACTGACGGCACGGTCTTGGAAATGAAATCGACCTACGGCAAAGAAGGCGACCAACTGGCGCTGGATATTGACCCCTCCGTGCACCCAGCATGGAACGGCGGCACATCCCGCTTGATGGACACCGGCGGCCGTGTGTCGAAGTTCAAAAACAAGTATGCTGGTCTCGGCTTCTAAAGCTTTACCATCATTCTGCATTCGAAATGGTGCGCCTCGGGATGGGGGCGCACCATTTTTCGTTTAAGCCCCCTGCGTCATCCGGGCCACGCTTTGGTAACATAAACACCCCCAAAGCGCAGAGGGGCGCTTTTAAAATATGTGTACCTGCCATAAGATAGCCCGCAATGTGGCCTCGACTTAAGTCGAGGAATAAAAGGGACAGTTGACAATGGCGCATATAATCGTCGTCGGGAATGAAAAAGGCGGCGCGGGCAAATCGACCGTTTCGATGCATGTGGCAACCGCACTTGCACGGATGGGTCACAAGACAAGCGTTTTGGATCTGGATTTACGTCAACGCACATTCGGGCGTTATGTCGATAACCGAAAGGCGTTTCTCAAGTCGGCCGAACTTGAACTCCCTTCCCCCCAGATGCATGAGCTACCCGAAATCGACCCGGAAACCCTGAACCCAGGCGAGAATATATATGATCATCGGTTAAGTGCCGCTGTAGCCGAGCTGGAGCCTACCAGCGAATTCATCCTGATCGACTGCCCGGGTTCCCATACCCGTTTAAGTCAGGTTGCGCATTCGCTTGCGGATACGTTGATAACGCCTTTGAACGACAGCTTTATCGACTTTGATCTGCTCGCCCATACCGATGCAACCGGCGACAAAATTACCGGTCCCTCGGTCTATTCTGAAATGGTCTGGAACGCCCGCCAACTGCGCGCGCAGGCTGGCTTAGCCCCGATTGACTGGGTGGTCGTTCGCAACCGCTTGGGTGCGCAGCGCATGGTCAACAAAGACAAGATGGAGCGCGCCATTCTGAACCTGAGCAAGCGCATTGGCTTTCGGATTGCGCCCGGTTTCAATGAACGTGTCATCTTCCGAGAGCTGTTCCCACGCGGACTGACCTTGCTTGACCTTAAGGATATCGGAGTCAAGCAACTGAACATCTCGAATGTAGCCGCCCGACAAGAGCTGCGCGATTTAATGAAAGCGCTTGACCTGCCCGGCGTCGAAATCAACTTCTGATCGGTCTGCGGCGGCGCAGGAAAATGATGTTTGATACGAACAGTGCCAAGATTACGATTGCGCCGCCCGCCAAAGCATATTGACCCGGATTTTCTCCTATCACGGCCCAGACCAGTAACGGGGCCAATACGGATTCCAGCAATACCAACAACCCCACCTCTGCCGAGGTGATGTAGCGCGGCCCAAGCGCCAAAAATACCGAACTGCAAACGATTACGGTACCGTGAAGAAGTATCAATGGCGCTTGTAATGGAGCGACGTTCATCGGATTTGCAAACGGCGCGATCACAGCTGCAACTACAAGATAGGCCATGGCGACTCCCGGCACCATCGAAACCGCTTTGGCGCGCCGGGCTGCGGTTAGCCCTGCGGCGAATAATGCAGATACTGCTATAGCCAATAGATCTCCGGTAACGCTGGCTTGGGCGGTTTGCGCGGAACCATAGGCGATGATTGCGATTCCGCACATCACCACAGTGATGGTAATTACCATGCGTTTACTGATAGGCTCAGCCAGAAATATACGGCTGAAGATCGTTGCGAACACCGGTAAGGACGCAAGGATGAAGACGACGTTGGCCACCGAGGTCAAGCTTACCGCCAGCACAAACAGCACCCCGCTTGCCCCCGTACCAACCATATAAACCACACCATAGCGCCCTGTGCGCAGAACTGCGCGAAACGGGTCAACGCCTTGCGTCAGCAAAACACCGATGCCAATCATCCCACCCGCCAGCGTCAGCCGCCAAAATGCGATCGTCAAAGCAGGCGCGTCGATAAGCCGGACAAAAAGAGAATCCGGCACCACAAACAGAACCCCCAACACCGTGAGCAAAAGCCCCCGTACTTGATCCGTCATGTTTTACCTGCCGCCTTGTCAGAGGGTCGGTCGCTGCCTGCCATGCCTCTGTACTGCAATTTCAAAAGTAGCTGTCGCAGCGCGTCGCGTTCGCTTTGGGTCATCTCGGCTGTCAGCTCGGCGTCATAGCGCTGCGCGACCGCATGAAGAACCGTATAAGCCGCGCGCCCTTGCGCAGTCAGAGACAAGCGTTCAACGCGTCGATCATCTTCGTCACGGGCACGGATCACAAAACGCCGCTCCGACAGCTTCTGGACAGCACGGCTTATCTTGGTCTTATGCATCTTGGCCCGTAACCCAATGTCACGCGCCGTCATTTGCCCGTATAGCCCGAGATGAAACAGCACCCGCCACTCGGTTCGCAACATACCATATCGGTCTTTATAAAACTGCTGAAATTGCATGCTACTTGCCTCAGCTGCTTGGTTCAGCAGATACGGTAGAAAAAAGGTAAGATCGAAATCATCATCAGGCATCGGCGGACCGCTTGTTAGTTACAAAAACAACTATTACAAACGTAACTGAGATTGCAAGCGAGGCTTTTATGACTAATCAGACCAACCCCTCTGGCCAGATTAAAGCAACCGGTACAATGGGCCCGGCCGCTGATTACATGTCAGGCTTTGGCAATGATTTCGAGACAGAAGCCCTTCCCGGTGCCCTGCCCCAAGGCATGAACAGCCCGCAACAGTGCAACTATGGCCTGTACGGAGAGCAGCTTTCAGGAACCGCGTTTACCGCCCCTTCCCACCAGAATGAACGGACTTGGTGCTATCGGATACGCCCATCGGTCAAACATTCACATCGCTATACTAGAATAGACCTGCCCTACTGGAAAACCGCGCCGCATATCCCGCACGACGTGGCCAGTTTGGGTCAGTACCGATGGGATCCGCTGCCGCACGCATCCGAAAATCTGACTTGGCTTACCGGCATGCGGACGATGACCAGCGCGGGGGACGTCAACATACAAGTAGGGATGGCCAGTCATATCTACCTCGTCACCGAAAGTATGGTTGATGCGTATTTCTACTCGGCCGACAGCGAAATGTTGATCGTTCCGCAAGAAGGCCGGTTGCGTTTTAGCACAGAGCTTGGGGTCCTTGATCTGGAACCCAAAGAAATTGCGATCATCCCGCGCGGCTTGGTCTACCGTGTCGAGGTGATAGACGGCCCGGCACGCGGCTTTGTTTGCGAAAATTATGGTCAGAAATTTGAACTGCCTAACCGCGGACCAATCGGCGCAAACTGCATGGCAAATCGGCGGGATTTCAAGACACCTGTCGCCGCCTTCGAAGATCGCGATGCTCTCTCTACCGTCACGATCAAATGGTGTGGCCAGTTTCATGAAACCCGTATCAACCATTCACCGTTGGACGTAGTCGCATGGCATGGCAACTATGCCCCGGTAAAATACGATCTGCGCACCTATTGTCCGATCGGTGCCGTACTGTTCGACCATCCAGACCCCTCGATCTTTACCGTACTCACAGCGCCTTCGGGTATTGAAGGCACGGCGAATATTGATTTTGTGCTGTTTCGCGAACGGTGGACGGTTGCGGAAAACACCTTCCGCCCGCCTTGGTACCATAAGAACGTCATGTCCGAGCTAATGGGTAATATTTATGGCCAATACGATGCCAAACCCCAAGGTTTTGCCCCCGGTGGCATGTCTTTACATAATATGATGCTGCCGCATGGCCCAGACAGATCAGCCTTTGAAAAGGCATCGAACGCTAATCTGAAGCCGGAAAAGCTAGACCATACGATGTCGTTCATGTTCGAAACCCGTTTTCCTCAGCACCTAACGAAGTTCGCTGCCCAAGAGGCTCTGCTACAGGATGATTACATAGACTGCTGGGACAGCTTGGAAAAGAAGTTCGACGGTACCGCCCGGTTGAAATAGCGTACATACCTGCCCCAGACCCGCGACCCTCCTAACCTCCCTTTGCCGGGATTCGTGCAACTCAAGGACCACACATGACTTTACTCACCTCATGGGTCGAAAGCGCCAACAGCGCAGACACTGATTTCCCCCTCAACAATCTTCCCTACGGCGTGTTCTCAACCAACAGCCTGGACCCCCGTTGCGGTGTGGCGATCGGGGACATGGTGCTTGATATGGCCGCCGCTGAAAAAGATGGGTTGGTCGTCCTTGGCGATGAGCCAGTGTTTGATGTGCCCTACTGGAACGATGTGATGGACCTCGGCCCTGACGCGTGGGAGGTGCTGCGTCTGCGGCTCATGGCGATGCTCACGGCGGATTCGGCAGAACAATCGGCTGTCGCTGCTCTGCTCATTCCAGTGTCAGAAACCCGTCTGCACCTTCCAATGGTGGTTTCCGAATACACCGATTTCTATTCCAGCCGCCATCACGCGGTTAATGTCGGCACTATCTTTCGTGGACCAGAAAGTGCGCTGCCGCCCAACTGGCTTCACATGCCTATCGGCTATAACGGACGCGCATCGACCGTCGTGGTATCGGGTACGGATGTTCATCGCCCCAACGGGCAGATCAAATCGACTGACAACGATATGCCAACTTTCGGCCCCAGCCAAAGGCTCGACATCGAACTGGAGCTGGGTGCCATCGTCGGCACATCGACCGATATGGGCAATCCGGTCAGCGTCGCGGAAGCAGACGAAATGATCTTTGGGTATGTCCTTCTCAACGACTGGTCTGCGCGCGACATCCAAGCGTGGGAATACCAGCCACTTGGTCCTTTCCAAGCCAAGGCATTCGCGACCTCGGTCTCCCCTTGGATCGTTACGCCCGCAGCGCTGGAACCGTTCCGGACATCAACGCCTGAACGGGAAAAGGACCTGCTTGCCTACCTAATAGAGCCACGCCCGATGCTGTACGATATCGATCTGTCAATTCTTATCCAGCCGCCAAACGGAAACCAAGAAGTCATCGCCCGCACCAACTACAAGACAATGTATTACTCGGCGGCTCAGCAACTCGCACACCATAGCTCCTCGGGCTGTGCAATGAACGCAGGCGATCTACTCGGCTCTGGTACCATTTCCGGCCCGGATAAAGGCGCATATGGCAGCATGCTGGAACTCAGTTGGGGCGGTACTGCCCCCCTAAGCCTCTCTGACGGCTCGTTTCGCACATTCGTCGAAGACGGCGATACCATGATCCTCACCGGTCGGGCCGAGGGCAGTGGGTACCGGGTCGGCTTCGGTGCTTGCGCAGGCACGATCCTGCCAGCCCTATCCGTTCCCTGACGCAGGTTTCATTTTGCCAGATAAACTCCCGCCGGAGGCTCCCGCACTCGATTAACCGCAATGCCCGAAGATAAAGGAATCCAGATGTCCAAAAAATTCGCATCCCAAGGGGATACAGCCGAAAAACAGATCTCTTTCACAGAGGTCGGCAAGGACTTGTGGGCTTTTACCGCCGAAGGTGACCCAAACTCCGGAGTGATCATCGGCGACACATCCGTTATGATCATCGAGGCCCAGGCCACCCCGCGTCTGGCTAACAAGGTCATCGAAAAAGTACGACAGGTCACCGACAAACCCATCACCCATGTCGTTCTGACCCACTATCATGCCGTTCGCGTCCTCGGTGCTTCGGCCTTTGACGCAAACCAGATCATCATGTCCCAGATGGCGCGCGGCATGGTGGTCGAACGCGGTCAAGAAGACTGGGATAGCGAATTCCAACGTTTTCCCCGCTTGTTTGAAGGTCATGATTCCATTCCCGGGCTGACCTATCCCACCATGACATTCAATGACCGGATGACGGTTTATTTGGGAAACCGCCGCATTGATCTGATGCATCTTGGCCGTGCACATACCGCAGGCGACATCGTGGTTCATGTCCCCGATGAAAACGTTATGTTCACGGGCGATATCGTTGAATACAATTCAGCATGCTATTGTGGTGATGGTCACTTTGGTGACTGGGGCAACACCCTTGATGCCATCAAATCTTTCGACGTGGACGCGATAGCGCCGGGCCGGGGTGACGCTCTTGTGGGGCGGGACATGGTCAACACCGCCATCGAAAACACCCGTGATTTCGTCGATAGCACCTACCGTCCCGCCGCGCGCGTGGCCGCCCGGAACGGAACGCTCAAAGACGCTTGGGATGCGGTGAGGGCAGAGTGCGACCCGAAATTTGCGGACTATGCGATCTATGAACATTGCCTGCCGTTCAATGTTGCTCGCGCCTACGACGAAGCCCGCGGGATCGTGCATCCACGTATCTGGACAGATAAGCGCGACCTAGAGATGTGGGAGCAACTGCAAAGCTAACCCAGCGGGAGCCTTTTCCTATGGCCTATGATTATGCGCCTTTCCCCTATGCCCCGCCCGCTGGCCTGAGCCATGCCGAACCCCGGCATCGTGTGGTCATCGTCGGGGCTGGTCCCATCGGTCTCGCCATGGCGGTGGACTTGGCCTTGCAGGGCATCGCGACGGTGGTGTTAGACGATAATAACGTCGTTTCTGTCGGGTCCAGAGCCATCTGTTGGGCCAAGCGCAGCTTGGAAATATGCGACAGGCTCGGCATCGGAGATCGCATGTTGGCCAAGGGTGTCACGTGGAAGGTAGGTCGTAACTTTCACAAGGACAACCAGGTCTACGCCTTCGACCTTCAGCCCGACCTCGGATATAAATACCCCGCCTTCATCAATCTTCAGCAATATTATGTCGAACAATACCTCATAGATCGCGCCAGCGAATTTCCCAGCCTGATAGACCTTCGGTTCCTGAACAAGGTTATCGCACACACTGATCACGGCGACCACGTAACCCTTAATATTTCCACCCCAGACGGCCAGTACACTTTGGAAGCCGAATACTATGTCGCCTGCGATGGTGCGGGCAGTGCGACACGCGAACGCATGCAGCTTGCGCTGAACGGTCAGTCATTCGATGAACACTTTCTGATCGTCGATGTGGAAATGGAAACTTCTCCGTTCGGCGATCACACAACACCGGAACGCTGGTTCTGGTTCGCGCCGCCGTTTCACAGCGGCCAATCTGCCTTGCTGCACAAGCAACCTGACAACATATATAGAATAGATCTGCAACTTGGTCCGGATACCGACCCCAAGGAAGAAGCCACCGAAGCCAAGGTGCGGCCCAGGATCATGGCAATGGTGGGGAACGCGCCGTTCCGCATCGACTGGATGAGCGTATATAAATTTCGCTGCGCAAAACTGGACCGCTTTATACACAATCGCGTGATTTTCGTAGGCGACAGTGCCCATGTGGTAAGCCCGTTCGGCGCGCGTGGCGGCAATAGCGGCATTCAGGATGTCGACAACCTTGGGTGGAAGTTGGCGCATGTATTGAATGGCACAGCTCCCTCGGCGCTTCTTGAAAGCTATAACGAGGAGCGGGTACAGGCCGCAGACGAAAACATGTTTAATTCGGCCGGTGCCACGAACTTTATGACACCACGCTCCCCGATTGAAAGGCTCTTTCGCGACCAGGTACTTTGGCTTGCGGTTCAACATCCATTCGCACGCAAATTAATTAACTCAGGACGTTTATCGCAGCCTTGTGTGCTATCTCAATCCACGTTGCAAACTCAATCTTCACTGCAAACCGATGGCACTGCGCCGGTGTCACCCGGACATGCGCTGGTTGATGCTTCGCTAACGGGGACGACGGGCCTCACATGGCTGGTGACCGAGGCCCAAGGGCGTTTCACTCTGGTTACCGCCAGTCCTAAACCACTGCCCGACATCATGGGTATCGATAGAATTGGCATTGACCAATCGGAAAGCTACACCTGCTTCGAGGATACGGACGGATGTTTCAAAGCGCGATATGGCACAGCAAATATCTATCTGTTGCGTCCTGATGGGCACGTCTGCGCGGTATTTGATAAGTCTGACGCCGATGCCATCATCGCAGCCCACAACCGCGCCATGGGAGCCACAAAATGATCCTCCAAGACAACCTCGGCGAGGACGCTGATAATTTTTACAAAGCGTTGGTTACGGCGCATGAGGGGCTGACGGAATCCCAAAGTCATACGCTTAATACCCGGCTGGTCCTGATGTTGGCCAATCAAATAGGTGACCTCAACATGCTGATAGATATCTTCGACATCGCGCGTAACGATTTGCCGGATTAGGCCAATGATCCTCCAGCAAACCTTGTCTTGCGCAAACAACCATAATGTTTCCACCAAGACGAAGGGTTGACGCATGGGGTTCCGATGTTTGACACTCGGCTTTGCACGCTATGTTTAACGCGAGCCAACAATAGCAGCAGAGCTGTATCACCGAACGCGCAGCCAAGTCATGCGTGTCGTCGAAGGCGGTCTTTGCTTTAAGCAGGCTCGTCATTCCAACAGAGAGGAAGAACATGAGTTTTTTAACCCGTACCGGAAAGCCTTTACCTAAATCAATTTTGGATTCAGCGGAAGCGGCCAAGAAAGACCCCGTTAACCGCCGAGAGTTTCTAGCGCTTGCAAGCGCCTTTGGGGCAACGACGGCAACGGCCTACGCGATGATCGGCATGCCGGCCCCCGCCTTCGCTGCTGCTCACAAGGAAGGCGGAACCGTGCGCATGCAGATGGAGGTCCGCGCCCTGAAAGACCCCCGTACCTATGATTGGTCGCAGATCGCCAACTTCTCTAGAGGGTGGCTTGAATACCTTGCGATTTGGGAAAATGACGGCACGTTCACCCCTGCCCTGCTTGAAAGCTGGGAGATCAACGATAACGCAACCGAATACACACTGAATGTACGAAAGGGTGTCACTTGGAATGACGGAACGCCCTTTACCGCCGACGATGTGGTCCGTAATATTATCGGCTGGTGTGACAAGTCGGTAGAAGGCAATTCGATGGCAGGCCGTTTTGCGACACTTATCGACGAAGAAACCGGCAAGGCGCTCGACGGGGCCATCACTGCTGTGGATGACCATACGGTTAAGCTGGCTCTTCCGCGACCAGACATCACATTGATCCCCGGTATGGCCGATTATCCTGCGGCCATTGTACCTGAAGGGTTCGATGCCGAAAAGATGTTGGAAAACCCCATTGGCACTGGCGCATACCTTCCCGAGTCGCTTGAGGTTGGGGTAAAGAGCGTTCTTGTGAAAAATACCGACCACAAGTGGTGGGGCACCGAAGTTTACGGGGGGCCTTACATCGACCGCCTAGAATACATCGACTATGGCACTGATCCGTCTGCGTTTGTGGCTGCTGCGGAAGCCGAGGAAATTGATGCAACCTATTCTATTGAAGGTGAGTTCATTGACGTATTCGGCACATTGGATGGGTGGAACCAGAACGAAATAGCCACAGCGGCTACTATCGTCATCCGTCCGAACCAGCTTGCTGAAATTGATGGTAAGAAACCCTATGCCGATGCGCGGGTACGCAAAGCCCTTAGCATGGCCGTCGACAATGGCGTTTTGCTGGAATTGGGATACGCTGGGCGGGGTCTGGTGGCTGAAAACCATCACGTTGGCCCGATGCACCCCGAGTACGCAGCGCTGCCCCCGCGTAAGGTTGACCCGGCTGCGGCCAAAGCCTTGATGGACGAGGCGGGTATGGGCGATTTCGAACACGAGCTGTTTTCGATTGATGATGCGTGGCGTAAGGACACCACCGATGCCGTTGCCGCGCAATTGCGTGACGCGGGTATCAAGGTAAAACGGACGATCCTGCCTGGCTCCACCTTTTGGAATGACTGGACGAAATACCCGTTTTCCTCCACCAACTGGAACCCGCGCCCCTTGGGTGTCCAGATTTGGGCTCTGGCTTATCGTTCTGGTGAGGCTTGGAACGAGTTCGGCTGGTCCAGCCCCGAATTCGATGCTTTGCTGACCAAAGCGCTATCAGTTGCCGACGTGGAAGCACGCCGCGCGATCATGGCCGAAGGTGAGGCGATGATTCAAAATGAAGGTATCACGATCCAACCTTATTGGCGGTCTTTGTTCAACCACACCAAAGAAGGTCTGGTCGGTGCCGAACACCATATCGGTTTTGAATTTCACCCCGCGCGCATGGCTTGGACAATGTAAATTCAAATCTAAATCATCACGAAAGGGCCGCACATTTCGCGGCCCTTTTTTATGGTGCGGTCCCCAAAAAGCCTGTCAAATTTTCCGCCGGCCCCCACAGAACTGCATCTATATTTGCGAGCCTTTCCAACTTGGTACGAATTCCGCTCGAACCGACCTTTGCAGCTCGTCGATGCATGTTTGGCAGACCGAGCTTGTGCAATGCCAGTTGGTCGAGATCGTCTTGTGTCACGTCTTCTGACACAAGGTTGGCTGCCGTATTGATAACACCGAATAATACAGCCTCAGCCGCTTGTTGGGGTGTCATCGCGACCGGCCGTATAACGGCAAAACGAGCTTCCTCAACGATCAGGTCTTCGATCAACGGGTCGATAACAGCACCGCCGCCGCCCGGGTAACGGTACCATCCCACACCGACAGACCGCCCCAACCGCCCTTCGCGCACCATACGGTCAGCCACCAACAAGTGCTCACCTCGTGTTTGGCGGCGTCCAAAGGCAACCTCGAGCCCAATATGATCTTGTGCTTTCAAGAGCCCCTGCACAAAGCCTGCCTGCACGAGCGCCTCATCCAATTCCCATGGGAGGCTTCCGACAAGCATCAACCGATCGATCATTGCCAAGGCTAGGTCTTGCAAAACTGTCCCTTCAAAGACGTCCGTACGTTGGCTGATCGTGTAGGGGCACCGAAGCATCTGGATCAGGTCTATTGTGGTGCTGCGCGTTTCTTGTGACGCACCGACAAAGGCTACCTCGATCACGCCCAAGCGCAAAACATCCATCGCCACAGTCCCTAGCGGACAGGGGACATCGCGAAGAATCTGAGGTCCGTCAACGACCACAACCAACGTTTGGGGGGGGGCATGAGTGACATGACAGCCGCGACAGATGAAACCTGCGCATCTGTCGGGGATCATAGTTTCCACCGTTAAATGAGGGTCCCGCGTGTGGCGCTGCAACATATCTCTTATGCGGACAGCATCATGCGCGTCAGACTCTACCACCATCACGGTCTGCCCCGCACCAACCAACGCCTGTATCAGCCTTAATGATGTGGTGCCCAAATCATATAATACATACGGCAAAGACGGTGTCTTCACGTCGTTGGCACGTCCAGAAAATGCCGTTTATGAATGATCCTCAATAGATCTTCCAACGAAGCCTTAACGGGACGATTTGAGGTATTGATTTGCGCATCAGCACGTTCGTAGAGCGGGGTGCGCGTGTCCAATAAGTTCTTCAGTTGGGTCATAGCCGCCGGATTTCCCTCCATCGGGCGTACATCGCCCTGCGCACGAACCCTTTGCATATATTCAGACGGGCTCGTGTATACCCAGATTGTGTGAAACTGTTGCAGAAGCCGCGCATAGGTCGCCGGGTCTGCCACCACCCCGCCGGCCACGGCCAATATCATCCGGTCGTGCCGCTCGGTCACGCGCTCAAGCGCTTCTGCCTCCATCTCGCGATACCCTTCTTGCCCATAAAGAGCCATGACTTCGGCTATGGGCATTTCGCTCGCTGCTTCGATCTGTTTGTTCAATTCTACAAAGGGTAGTCCCAAAGCAGCACCAGCCAGCTTGCCAAGTGTGGACTTACCCGCCCCGCGCAGACCGATAAGACAGATCCTCCCCGCACGTTGTTCTGTGGGGCTTTGCCGGGTCAGCGTCGCATAAACTTGTCGCTGAATATCCAGTGGCGCTTTGCCGAACAACATCGCGACTCTTTCGACATCGCGATCCCACGGCGGGCGTTCGGATAAAAGCGTTTCGATTTTGACATCCAATGCCAGCGCTACGCGTTGTAGCAATATAACAGAAATATTGCCTTCGCCTGCTTCAAGCTGCGCAAGATAGCGCGGCGATACCCCGGACATTTCCGACAACACACGACGCGGTAAACCCCGCAACTTACGGGTTTCCCGTACGCGGACAGCCAATCTTTGAATCAACTCTTGGCCTGCTAAGGTGGGATGGTCCGTATCTCTCATCTTGCTCGCTTTGTGTAAGATAATGCAAAACTATCGTACCGCCAGCGACATACAACCGATTTTCGCAAAAAAATGCATTATTCGGAACGGATAAGCGGTTCTACCACATCCCGAATACGATCAGGGGCACGCATACTTTCGAACACATCAGCTTGCGTAAATACGCAGGTAAAACTGCCCGTAAAACACAAAACTTGGTTCTGGTAGGCCTTCATGCCAAAGGTGATCGACTTTTCGCCTAACCTAGTGGGATAAGTTTCACACATTAACCTATGACGAGGCGTGACCGGGCTGCGAAAGTCCATCGACAGGTTTACAAACGGAGTGCCCATGTTTCGGTCGATTTCCATCTGGAACCAACCTTCGCCATCAAAGTGTTCTTCCCACCACGCGTTGATGGCATCCAGGGCGAACCATGGCAGCCGGGCGGTATAGGCAATTTGGGCGGGATCGCAGTCGCCCCAAGTTACGCGAATTTCATGGATAAAAGGCGTCGTGGTCATTCAGTAGGTTTCCACATGATAACGCCCCTCTTCACGCATGGCATCGCGCAACGCCGTCCATTGCTGCCCCATGCTTTCCGCGATTGAGGTTAGCGCCTTCTCGACACCTTCCTCCATCCCACGCAAGCCGCAAATATAGATATGGGTGCGGCTGTCAGACAGCAGTTCTGCGACGGCGTCCTCTTCGGCAACGATGCGATCTTGAACGTATTCTTTGGGCTTGCCCTCTTCACGGCTGAACACCAGATGCTGGGTCATCAAGCTTGCTGGGATTTTCTTGAGCGGCCCAAAATACGGCAGGCTTTGGGGGGTACGCGCTCCAAAGAACATCGTCATGCCACCGGTTGCGCCACTGCGCTGGCGCTGCATCGTAAAGGCCCGCATCGGGGCAGATCCTGTGCCCGTGCAAATCAACAGCAAATGCGCATCCGACGCGCTAGGCATCAAGAAGGTCGCCCCGAAGGGGCCTGTCACGTCGACCTCGGCTCCGGTCACTAGATCGCACAGGAAATTTGACGCCAGCCCGCGCTCCTCGCGTTTCACCGTAAGCGAGATATTGTGATAGCCGGGTCGTTCGCCGTCGCGCGGGCTCGACACGGAATATAGACGCGGCAGATGCGTCTTCCCCTCTGCGTCGGTACCGGGGGGAATGATGCCGACAGATTGCCCTTCGAGCACCGGAAAAGGCAATGCACCCGGGTCGAGGATAATGTGGCGCACGTCATGATCGGGATCATCCGTCAGGCGGTAATTGCCCTGCACCTTCATCTTGGCGGGTTTGCCAAGGTTGTACATGTTCACCGTAGGTTTGCTGGCCGTCACGGGGGCCTTGGCTTTGCCGCCAGCACCTTTATGCGCCTCGGCCAACAAGGCCGCTATAGGGTCCACGGAATCTTCATCACCGGACGGAGGAGCAGCTTCGATGTCTGCCTGCTCGGGCAGTTCTTCCATCTCGAACTGTTGTTCCAACGTGTACGGCGTATCGACCACCCGCCATTCGTCGATAGATCCTGTCGGGCAAACCGGTATGCAATCCATGCAAAAATTGCAGATGTCAAAATTCACCACGACGTTATTATCATCATGTTCGATCGCGCCGATAGGGCAGGTCATCTCGCAGGTATAGCAGCGGATACAGATTTCCGGATCAATGAGGTGCTGTTTGACGGGCTGGTTCATGACGACGGCTCCTGCGGGTTTATGTGCGGATGGGTGGACCATAGCCCACCCATTCTTGTTCTTTGCGCAGGCTGTGTGCAACCCACCGTGCGGCTCAGGCCATGTGCAACTTTACATATTCAAAGTCGCCCGGCTTGTTGTCGATCCCGACCTTTGGCGGGGCGATCCAGCTGGCATATTGACCTGGCTCATAGCAAGGTTTCATCAGCGACTGGATATAGTCGCCGTCCGCTTTGGTCGGCAGCCATTCGTCCTGGCGTTTTTGCCACTCATCAGCGGAAATGATATTGCCGTCAGGGTCTACTGCGACGGCACTGAATACACCGATTTGACGGTGGAACCCTTCGTGCGGCATTTTGAACTGGAAATCGACGCCCGACTTCTGGATCTGTTTGTTCCACCGCCCCACGCCACCAGCGGCATCACGTACATAATCATCGCGCAAGCGCATGTTGATCGCAGTCAGCGCGGGTACGTCTTCAGTAACGATCTTGCCCTCTTTGATAGATGTCACTGCATAGGTGTCATTCTGCAGCTTGTGATCATCGTCAATACGCTGCTCCATATACCGCCCCTTGATGCCATAATTGAACGCGTTAGCGGCATTGGTCGACACTTCCTGGCCGAAAAGATCCAGCGACAACGTGTAATGCAGGTTCAGTTTTTTCTGTATTGTCGGCAGGTCGATCACACCGAGCGCTCGGATCTTGTTGATATCATAGGGGTCGGTGATGCCCGCTTTGTTCATCGCTTCGAGGGTCGCCTGAATGGTGCGGCCAACGCCGGTTTCACCAACAAACATATGATGTGCTTCTTCAGTCAGCATAAAGCGGCAGGTGCGTGATAGCGGGTCAAAACCGGATTGCGCGAGGCTTTCCAACTGCATTTTGCCATCGCGGTCCGTAAAGTAGGTGAACATGAAAAATGACAGCCAATCCGGCGTTTCCTCATTGAACGCGCCCAACATCCTCGGGCTGTCTTCAGAGCCCGACGACCGCACCAGCAGATCGTCAGCTTCTTCGCGGCCATCCCGACCGAAATACTTTTGCAGCAGATAGACCATCGCCCAAAGGTGGCGACCCTCCTCGACGTTGACCTGAAACAGGTTGCGCATATCATATAGCGATGGCGCGGTGAGCCCTAGAAAGCGTTGCTGCTCAACCGATCCCGGTTCTGTGTCGCCTTGGATAACGATCAGACGTTTCAGCATATTGCGATATTCGCCGGGCACTTCCTGCCATGCCGGTTCGCCGTAATGTTCGCCCATCGGGATTTTACGATCTTCGACAGCAGGGGCCAGCAAAACGCCCCAGCGGTATTCCGGCATCTTCACATAGTCGAATTTCGCCCAGCCTTTCGGGTCGACCGAGACAGCGGTGCGCAGGTAAACCATCGAGTCCTGAAAGTTTTGCGGGATCAGGTCGTTCCACCAGTTTATGTAACCCGGGTGCCATTTTTCCAGCGCCTTCAGCACCTTTTTGTCCTGGCTCAGGTTTACATTATTCGGGATCTGGGTGTCGTAGCTTACGTTGATTAGGTCGAGCATATTATTCTCCTATCGAAGGGACGGGGCAGCGCCCCACAGCTGTGTTCACACACGTTCCATGTTGTAGTCGCCGCGCACGCCGGTACCGTAGCGTTGCAGCGCGCCGTCTTTTCCAACCGCGTTCGGGCGCTGGAAAATCCAGTTCTGCCACGCGGTCAACCGACCAAAAATGCGGGTTTCCATCGTTTCGGGGCCGGCAAAGCGCAGGTTCGCTTCCATCCCCGTCATTGCATCGGGGCTAAAGCTGGCGCGCTCTTCCATGAACAGGCGCACTTCGTCTTCCCAATCAATGTCATCATATACATAGGTAACAATACCCGCCTCGTCCGCCTTGTCGGCCTCAAGCGGTCGACCTTTCAAACCTTTCAGGGTGCCGATATCTTCGGGCGTACCAAGAAAGCGTGTTTCAAGACGGGTCAAATTGTTACCCATCTTATAAGTTTCAAAATTGCCTTCAGTCAGAGTTACGGTGGCGAGCGAGCGATTGTCGCCGTCGAACTCTTCCAGCATCATATAGCTGCGATCGACGGCCCATAGCAGTTCCGCCAACGGCCCTGCAAAACATGACCCATGCTCGACGATCGCCACCAAGCTACGTGATGTCATGTCGATCCGTTTCAGGACCCGCTTCCAATATTGCAGAATTTCATTAGCGAGCCAGTGATCCTTATTGGCCAACAGCAGCGCCTCGTGATCGACTACACAAGCCGGATCTCCCTGGGTCTGAAATTCGATCAGTCCCAGTTCTTTTTCATTGTTGCGCAGATGCAGGATCGCATCATCTAGTTCGCGGGCACAGCGCAGCACCCATGCTTCGGCACCCTCGGCTACAAGCATTTCCATATCAGATGGTGCAGCGGCTTCAGGGCCTTTGATGGTAATTCTAGCTCGTCTAGCGCTGCGGTTTAACGCCACCTCGACCGTAGAATAGGTCACTGCATCTTCCGTAAAGCTTCTACTTATTGGGGTAAGCAGTATCCCCTGTGCCACGTCTGACTTGTCAGAGCTGGCCGCCATCTCATGGGCGCGCGCTTTAACTGTTTCGTCAAATTTCGAATTTGGCACGACCTCATCCACCAATCGCCAATCCTTGGCTCGTTTCCCCTTTACGCCTTCCTCGATCGAACAGAAAACATCGGCGCGGTCACGGCGCACCTTACGCTTGTCCGTAACGCGGGTCAGGCCGCCGGTGCCGGGCAGAACCGCCAGCAAAGGCACCTCGGGCAGAGACACCGATGAAGTGCTATCATCCGTCAACATGATGTAATTACAAGCGAGCGCCAGCTCATATCCTCCGCCTGCACAAGCGCCTTTGACAGCGCAGATATAATTCTGACCACTGTCAGCCAGCGCCGCTTCATATGTGTTGCGTGTTTCATTGGTAAACTTGCAAAAGTTGACCTTGTGGCTATGAGCGGCCCCGCCCAGCATCCGAATATTGGCACCCGCACAAAACACCTTGTCCTTGGCGGATTGCATTACGACCACTTTTACTTCGGGGTGTTCAAAGCGCATACGTTGGATAATATCAGCCAGTTCGATGTCCACGCCCAAATCGTAAGAATTCAGCTTCAGCTCATAGCCTTCAAACAATCCCGCGGTTTCATCGACATCCATATAAAGATTAGCTACAGCCCCCTCATATTCAACCTTCCAGTGCCGGTATGCTGACGGGTCCGTTTGAAAGTTTATGATCTTGGTCATGGGCAATCTCCTTGATCAGGCTCGCGCCTTGAAAACGGGGCCAAATTGGCCTTTGCGAATATTAATCACATCAAAGGCATAATAATGCCAATTCATTTTACCATTCTGATCTGATTTGCCCCAAAATTGTGCATTATAATACGTTAAATCAGACTGCCTCTCGTTGCCATTACCCTTGCCCGCATATCTGTTACTGTCAGGCCCAAGATCGGATGATCCTTGGGACAATTTACCAAGTGCTGCTCTACCATGTCACATAGCCGGGCAACGGCGCGGTACTTTTGCATCCGCAACTTCAATCGGGCATTGGCCAACTGGATCAAAGCTTGGGTCATCTCCCTCTCTACCGATCCATCCGGGGTACATAGCCAAACGGCCTCGACGACCTCATGGCATTCCCAAAAATACCCCGCGTCGAAATATACGAGCCCCGCCTGCCAAGCCTGAGTTTGTCCTAGTGCCGACAAAGCTACATCACTTGAAACACTTGCTTTAATCGTGTCAAACCAGTCCTCGGGATGGCGCGCATTACGCCCCGGCACATAAGGATACGGGGGAAGCGAGATCGGGATCGTACACATCAGGCAATCTTTACGATTTCCCGTTCCATTCTGTCCAAACGCGCACAAAATTCGCGAATTGCGTCCAAGGTAGCATGAGATTGATCCCGATGCGGTGCGTGGCCGCAGTTATCCAGTATCGCGGTTTCGATGGGCGAATAAATCCGGCTTTCGATCTCTTGGATTTGCGCCAGTGTTCCATAGGGATCTTCGCGCCCTTGAATCGCCAACACGGGGATGCGCAGGTGGTCGATGGCGTCAGCCACGTTCCATGACTTGAACGCCGGATCGGTCCATGCACCATACCATCCTTGAAATGCGACATCGACATCGGCATGATGCTTCGAAAGCTTTTGCTTTAGATCGCCGTTGTTATACGCGTCACCTGCCGCTTTGATAGCGGCAATCCCCATAGGTTCGGTAAAGAAATGCGGGGCCATGAGTATAAGCGCCCGGATCCGCATATCAGACACCGACCCCGCGTAAATCGTAGCGATCGTCGCACCGTCGGAATGACCCAACAGGACAGCTTGCTCAATCCCCGCCGTATCCAGCACCTCTTTCAAAACCCCGGTCGCTTCACGTGTCATATAATCCAACGGGCGCGGCAGTTCGACGCGATCAGACGCGCCATAACCGGCGCGCGAATAGACCAGCACACCAAAACCGGTGGCATCGACCAATTGTTGCGGAAAATTGCGCCACTGCGCCACGCTCCCCAACCCTTCGTGCAACAATACAAGCGTCGGAGCCGCCGACGGTTCGGGACCCCAGGCCGCATATTCCAGCGATTTTTCCCCGGCATTCAGACGCAATCCTGCTTGATCAGACCAGATGATGCTCATCATTTTTCCTCTCGCAATTTGAACCGCTGAATTTTTCCCGTCGCGGTTTTAGGCAGCTCATCGACGGGCACAATCCAACGAGGATACTTCCACTTTCCAATCTTGTTTTTGACATGCTCTTTCAGCTCAGCAAGGAAGGCTTCGTCGGCAATGCCTTCTTTCAAGACGATATAGGCCTTGGGTTTTTCCAGCCCTTCGTCATCCACGGCGGCAACAACTGCCGCTTCCAAAACACGGGGATGACTGACAAGTGCGCCCTCGACCTCAAATGGTGATAACCAAATGCCGGATACCTTGAACATGTCGTCGGTGCGTCCGCAATATATCAGGCGTCCGTCGTCGCGCGTTTCGTACTTGTCACCGGTGCGGGTCCAGACACCCTCGAAGGTAGTCCGCGATTTTTCTCTTTGGTTCCAATAGCAACTGGCAGAAGAAGCACCGTTTACCAATAATTCCCCCACCTCACCGGGACCAACTTCTTCGCCGAATTCGTTCACAAGACGTAATGCATAACCCGGGACAGCGATCCCGGATGTTCCATACACAAGGTCGTCTTTGCGGTTACTCAGAAAGATGTGCAACATCTCGGTAGATCCGACACCGTCCAGAATAGAGCAGCCTGTGTGTCTTTCCCATCTTGTCCCGACCTCTTCGGGCAATGCTTCACCCGCTGAAATACAGGTACGCAGCGGCGCATCAAGAGGGCCGCTTTTGTCCATATGCGCGACCATCGCGGCGTAAAGCGTAGGGACGCCACAGAAAATGGTCGGCCTTTCCGCCGTCAACGTCTTGACCATTTCGTCAGGCGTCGGACGTCCGCCAAACAGTAATGTTGTTGCCCCTACCGAAAGAGGAAAGGTCATGGCGTTGCCCAAACCGTATGCAAAAAAGAATTTGGCCGCCGAAAAAACAACGTCATCTTCTTCGATTTCAAGCACCTGTTTTCCGTAAGTGTCAGATGTTGCACGTAAAGCTGAATGTACATGCGCCACGCCTTTTGGCTGACCAGTCGAACCGGAAGAATATAGCCAGAACGCAACCTCGTCCGGCGACACCGGCAAAGTATCTTTTGCTACGGCACCATCGATGAAATCGTTATAATCGGTTGTACCGTCCGTCGCGCCACCGATAACCACGATGTGCCGCAAATAAGGATTACCCTCGACCGCGCCTTTGACGACATCCCAAAGCGGAGCGGAAACAAAAAGGATAGTCACGCGCGCATCGCGCAGGATCGCGTCATACACCGAAGTCGCGAGTAATGTGTTCAGCGGAATCGGAACCACACCACATTTTAAGGCACCCCAAAATATCTGTGGGAATTCAATTTGATCCAGCACCAGCATCGCAGCGCGCTCTTCTGCGCGGATCTCAGCCTTGGCAAATGCTCCTGCAACCTGCGCCGCCCCTTGTGCCAAGCCGTCGTAGGTCAGCACACGACCCGATCCAATCTCGCGGTATGCCGTTTTGGCTCCACGCCCCTCTTCGGGATGCCGATCTACAAAATAAGTAGCTGCATTTGCGGTGGCGGTGATCATCGTAGTCCTCCCAAACTCGGATGCTTTATTGTGCGCCGCAAAGCGAAAGTCGCAAGGCGATCAACCATATTCGGCATTTTACTGCATCAAACGGCGGAAATACATGCATGGTCATCGCAATCGCATACATATGTTACCAAGCTTACACGGTGTAATTAAACAGATGTCATCGCCCACGACCAAAAACCCTAGCTTCGACAAACAGATTAGCCGTTTTGACCGCAAACGACTATCAAGGTTAGCTAGGCAGCAAGAACAGAGTGATTGCGGGGAACATCACCAGAATGATTACGCGTACAATGTCCGATCCTACGAAATACATCACCGCTTTATAGGTTTCTGTCATCGGCGTTTCACGATCCATTGAGTTGATGATGAACAGGTTCATTCCCACCGGCGGGGTGATCAACCCGACCTCGACTACGATCAATACGAGGATGCCGAACCAGATCGCCAAATGCTCTGTGCTCATCCCGAAATCCATTGCCGAAATCACTGGAAAGAAGATTGGGACGGTCAACAGGATCATCGACAAGCTGTCCATCAGGCACCCGAAGATCAGATAGAACACCAAGATGATGGTCAAAACGAACCACGGGCTAAACCCCTGCCCCACGACCCAATCGGCCATGAACTGCGGTACGCCAGACAAGGCCAGGAAACCGTTGTAGAACCCCGCCCCCAGCACGATGAAGAAAATCATGCCTGTGGTCTTGGCTGTGCCAAGCAGGCTTTCACGCAGCAACGCCCAGTTCAAGCTTCCCGACAGCAATGCAGCCAACCCGGTACCTGCCGCCCCGATTGCAGAGCCTTCCGTTGGAGTGAACCATCCCAGATAGATCCCACCCACGACGACGAAAAAGATTACCAGAACCGGCCAAGTATCAGCCAATGCGCGAAAGCGGTCCCGCATAGGAACGGCCGGGCGCGTGCCTGCTGACTTGGGGTTCAAACGCACATAGATCGAAATGGTGATGATATAGCCAAGTGCCGCAAGCACGCCGGGCAGAAACGCTGCAAGAAATAGCTTGGCAATATTTTGTTCAGTCAATATCGCGTAAATGACCAGAATCACCGAGGGTGGGATCAAAATGCCCAAGGTACCACCAGCCGCCAACGTCGCCGTTGAAAACCCGCCTGAGTAACCATAACGGCGTAATTCTGGCAGCGCTACTTTCGACATGGTCGCCGCCGTTGCCAGCGAACTGCCGCAGATAGCGCCAAAACCTGCACAGGCCCCAACTGCTGCCATCGCGACACCACCGCGCCGATGACCAAGAAAACTTTCGGCCGCTTTGAACAGCGCCGATGACATACCTGATAATGTAGCAAACTGGCCCATCAGCAGAAACATAGGGATGATGCTAAGAGAGTAGCTGGAAAATGTCGTGTATGTTTCGGATTTCAGCTTGGCTAAAAGCGGCGTGGGGTTTCCTCCCATCGCCAGAAACCAGCCTCCGAAACCACATAACAACATTGCAAGCCCGATCGGAGCGCGCAAAAAGATCATCAAAAGCAGCACAGGAAACGACCAAAAGCCTAGTTCTAGATTGGTCACGTCAATGCGCCCCTTGTTCTCTGGGTAGAATGGATTTGTCACGCACCGCTTCAACGATCCGAATTGCAGCGCAATAAACCGCGACGATACATGCAACAATACCGGATACAAAGCTGGCGGCGTATGCCCACCAGACCGGAAATTGTAGAAACAGCGTCGTTTCACCGTTTCCGATATAGCGTTGCATACCCTCGTAAAGTCGCCAGATGATCAAAAGGGTGACCGCAGTCAAAATGACCTCCCAGAAGGCGATGATCCAGCGATTGGTTCGACGGGATAAAAATGCGGTAAATACGTCCACACTGGCGTGCGATCCATAGAACTGGCAGATCGGCAAGAAAGAAAAAATCGCAAAGGCAACCCCCGCTTCAAGCAGTTCATAATTACCGTTAATCTCGCCTATGCCTAGATCAAGCACAGCCTGTGATAGCGTATTGAGCGCACCTTGGAAAAAGTCGCCATGCAGCATGCCGTTGATGAACCGACCGATAATCGAGGCCGTCGTCATCAAGACCAAAGTCAACAGAACGAGCCCCCCGATCAATGCGGTAAATACGGCAAGGAACTGGGTCAACCGATACATGCGGTGTCTCTTTATATTTGGAGATCGTTGGGATGAAATGGTCTGCGGCACAGCACTTTGCGCCGCAGACCTCGGATCAATATCCGTCGCTTACTTACCGTAAGCGTCCATCAAGGAACGGGCTTCGTCGATCAGTGCCTGACCGTCAATTCCCTTGTCATTCATTTCGGCTATCCAGCTGTCATAAATAGGCTGGGATGCATCGCGCCAAACCTGCGTCTCTTCTTCGTTCAGGGTTACGATATTGTTGCCCATATCGACAGCGGCCTGACGTGCAGGCCCATCAGCATCAGACTGAGTGCCCCCGGCAAAGATTGAAAACTCAAGACCCGAATTGTCGTCGATCACCTTTTTCAGATCATCAGGCAGGCTTTCATACTTGTCCTTGTTCATGGCCAGCACGAATGTGAGGTCATAAAGCGCGGCACCCGTAAATTCGGTGTGATTTTTCACCAACTCGGGGACCTTAAGCGCCGATGTAACCTCCCAAGGTATGGTTGTACCGTCGATGACACCTTTGGACAGCCCTTCTGGGATAGCAGGTACAGGCATCCCCACGGGTGTAGCGCCCGTAATTTCCAACAGTTCATTCACAAGCCGCGATCCGCCTCGGATCTTCAAACCTTGCATGTCGTCCGGCGACCGAACTTCTTTGTTAGTGTGCAGCATTCCCGGCCCATGAACCCATGTGCCCAAGATATGAACATCTTTGAATTCTGTATCTCTCATGTGCTTCTCGAACATCTGCCAATAAGCAGAACTGGCGGCCCGGGCATCCTTCACCATAAAGGGCAATTCAAATACTTCGGTAGAAGGGTAGCGTCCTGGCGTATATCCAACCACAGTCCAGACAATATCAGCAACGCCGTCAATTGCTTGGTCCATCAGCTCTGGTGGCTTACCACCAAGTTGCATCGAAGGGTAACGCTCGATTTTGATCCGGCCTTTGCTGTCGGCTTCCACCTTGTCTGCCCAAACGTCCAAAATCAGTTTCGGTACATTGGCTTGCGGCGGCAGAAATTGGTGCATGCGCAGGGTAACTTCTTGGGCAAATGCGCCTGTTGTACTCAGACCTATTGCCAGCGCCGCGCCCGCAATACCCATAAAGGCTCTTTTTATCATCATCATACTCTCCCTTGATTTTTTATAGACCGTATTTTGCAGTGGTGTCGATTAAAAGCCATTGTTCACTTTGACATCAGCGCACACGCATCATCAATCAAAGTTTGGCAGCCAAATCTATTATTCTCAATACGCTCACCACATCCACAGTTTCTTGCTCGATTGGTTCAAGCGATCCGTCAGACAGGCACGGTTCATAAAAACCACGAACGCCTTGCACGGAACTTTCATTGGTCTTCCTTACCCTTAGACAAAGGCCCTTGAATTAGATCAAGTTACGCTCGTGTCCGTTGCGATAGACGGTTAGGTGATATAGCAATCTTTGTCATTATATTTCGCATTAAAGCCTAGCAGGTTCCACCTTGCCAGTTGTATGCCTTACCACTCCCCCTCGTCGAGACTGCTGATTTTACGAAGTATTTTCGGCGTTATTTGTAACCGTCAAACTCAAAAATATCTGCCGGCATTATAATGCTCAAAAATGGGACGCTCCACCCTCAGATGGTACATCCAGAGCAAATAAATCTGCAACTAACATAGGGTGTGATGGTGGCGTTACCTGGATTTGAACCAGGGACCTAACGATTATGAGTCGTTCGCTCTAACCAACTGAGCTATAACGCCATCGGCGCGTGGAGTATGACAGGCCTTGCCCCCCGTCAAGGGCCAAAGCCAATCTAATTTACAATTACCCGGCGCGCACAGTGTCAATCATCAACTGGACATTGTCGGGATTTGCGTCCGGCGTGATACCATGACCCAAGTTGAATATATGTGGACCATTCGAAAAGGCCTTTACGATGGCGCGCGTGTTATCGACCAATGCCTGCCCCCCGGTGACCATATGCTTCGAAGCAAGGTTACCCTGCACGCAACCGTCGATCTGCACGTTCTGCGCGGCCCACTCAGCCGACACGGAGTTATCCAGTGCCACGCAATCCACGCCAGTCTTTTTTGCAAAGCCAATATATTTATCCCCCGCTTCACGCGGAAAACCGATGATCGGAATCCCCGGATGGCGTTTTTTCAGCTCTGTGGTAATCTCGCGAGCCGGGGCCAGCGCATATTTTTCGAACGCATCACCTGGCAGCGACCCCGCCCAGCTATCGAAAATCTTCATCACTTCCGCGCCCGCCTCTATCTGGGCTGACATATATTCGATCGTGGCTTTTGTGATCAGATCCAGCAGCTTTTCAAACAACTCATTGTTTTCGTTCCGCAACAGATGCGCTGGACCTTGATCTTTGGTGCCCTGCCCCGCGATCATATAGGTCGCAACGGTCCAGGGTGCCCCGGCAAAGCCGATCAACGTGGTTTGCGGCGGTAAGGCACCGACAAGGTTCCGTACGGTTTGATAGATCGGATTCAGCGTTTCATGGATATCATCCACCGGCTTGAGCTTGTCGAAATCGGCTTGCACTGTAACGGTCGAAAGGCGCGGACCTTCGCCAGTGACGAACCATAGATCTGCCCCCAGAGCCTGTGGAACCAACAAGATGTCGGCGAACAATATCGCCGCATCGAAACCATAGCGCCTGATCGGCTGCAACGTTACCTCGGTGGCGAGGTCAGGATTATAGCATAGTGACAAAAAATCACCCGCCTGTGCGCGCGTCGCTTTGTATTCCGGCAGATAACGTCCGGCCTGACGCATCATCCAAATCGGAGGAGTAGACAGGGTCTCGCCTGCCAATGCGCGCAGAATGGTTTTCGTTTCAGGGGTGTTCTGCAGCATGGTCTTCCTCATCAATGTGGCTTTTCTCTTAGGTCAAGATGTAAAGGCTGGATGTCAAGGCACTGCTGGCGCTTGTCAGATCAAATTCTCCACCCTAAAGAAGGGCCATGCAACTGAACCTGCCCACCCCCGAAAACCCCATGCGCATCGGTACCCGCGGCTCTCCACTCGCAATGGCCCAGGCGTACGAGACTCGCGCGCGGCTTGCCGCCGCATTTGAAATCCCGCAAGCC
>TARA_R110002012_G_scaffold5951_1_pt1 | contig 32401 bp, 34 predicted proteins | sample TARA_R110002012 | Tara Oceans TARA_R110002012 (sample SAMEA4396515) | marine metagenome | biome: Westerlies Biome; feature: [DCM] deep chlorophyll maximum layer (ENVO:01000326); material: water (ENVO:00002006), including particulate matter (ENVO:01000060) such as... | depth 40 m
GAAAACAGCCGCCTGAATTCTACGGCTGGACCCCATTAAAAATGGGGAGATTACCCCAAGCCTTCCCGGAACTGTCCGGGAATTAGCGAAATCGCTGTCCGGGATTTACCGAAACGCGTGTCCGGGAATTACTGAAATGCTTGTCCGGGAATTACCGAAACCCGCAGTCGCTATGCACGTGTCTTAAATCATCGTGCAGAAATCAGGCAGGCGGTCCCAATCGCGCGGTTACGTTTGATATCTTTGCTGTTTTAAATGTGGCCGCTAACATATGGGCACCTCGATTTTTGAACAATTCTTGGTAGTTTGGTGACGCAAGCGGCCTAAAACAGGATCGTTGCTGCCGTCTGGCAATTTGCAGGGTCTCGCAGCCGCTATGTTGCGGCCTTCACGCCTTGTTTTTCATGCTTTGAGACGTGATCGGCCTCTTGGCAGCAGCTGAGCCACCGCTTGGCTGTCGTGCTGGGTAGCATTGCTGACGTGCCATCGCTGGACCAGCTTGTGCTGGCGGTTCAAATGGACACAGCTGCTAGCACACTACCTGCTGTAGTAACTTTTGCCATAATTCGCATATGCACCATACTGATCCGAATATCCGTATTTTCTGATCTTTTGGACATTTACCTGGGTGATTGCAAACCCGGAGATTGTTTGTCCAAAGTCTTCGAAAAGCTTTACCCCACTCTTAATTTGTTCCCGCGAGGTTGAATCCCATTTTACGATATAAAGCAGTTTGTCGGCCATAGATGCTATGATCCGTGCATCGGGCACTACCAGAACTGGAGGTGTATCGATCACGATATGATCATAGCTCTTTTTAAGTCTATCAAGTAAATCTTGGAATGCAGTCGAAGAGAATATATCCGCTGGGTTCACCTCGCTATGCTGTCCAGCAAGGATGTCGACCCCGATATTGGGTACATGAATAATAGCGTCCTCCAAAGAAGCCTCTCCACTTACGACGTCCAGAATACCATGGATAACTTGCGATTTATCCAAATATTTATTTATCGTGCGTCTTCGGATATCCCCTTCCACTAGCAAAACACGTTTACCCAGCCCAGAAAGATTATGCGAAAGAGACAGTGAGAGGGACGTCTTACCTTCCCCAGGTATGGAAGAACTGATCATAATTATCTGCGATGGCTTATCGCTATTTTGCATCAATATAGACGTGCGCAGATTGCGGATGGCTTCCATTTCAGAGGACATCGGATTGGAAGCTATAAAACGTAGAAGTTCTTCGCGCTTACGGATCGGAAAGATTGGCACAGAACCTAGAACGGGTAAATTGGTCAGGCTTTCCAGTTCATTCATATCTTGAATGCGATTATTAAGGGCTTCGCGAATCAGAATAAATGCAAGGCCAATTAAAAAACCTGAAAAAAGAGACATGGCGAGTATCCTGCCCTTACGTGGGGTGTCTGCGGACTGCGGCATGTCTGCTCTTGACATAATGCGTGAATCGGGACGGACGAGACCGACTTGCACAGTCGTTTCCTGAAGACCAACCAAGAAAGTATTATAAAGGTTCTGTGAAACAGAAAGCTCACGCTGCATTTGTCTAAGTATGCGTAGATCTCGGCTTTGCTCTTCGCCTTTGATTTCGAGGCTTGTGACAGATTGTGACAGTCCCGCTATTTCTTCCTGGACCCGAGCAAGTGACAAGCGGCTCGCGTCAACCAGCGCCTCCGCTCGCGCAAAAAATGCATCTCGATCTCCGGTGCTTCCTTCGAGGTTGTCTTCAAGTTGCGTCCCAATCCGATCCAGAAGTCTGTCATCAAAAGCTGCCAAAATTTCTATTTTACTTTCAGACGCTAGAGCGTTCTGATAAATAGTAACCTGTTCTTGAATTGTGGCTCGCGTTTTCTGGCGGCTTGCCAGACGGTCTCGAAATTCCTTTATCTGTAGCTGCAAAGCTTGGAGCACGTCAGTATTGACCATGTCAGCGTTTGATAGGAGATTATTTATCTGGATTTCGCGATCACGCAGATCTGTTTCAAGCTCTTTGACTCGACCCGAGAGCCAGTCAATGGCCTGTTCTGTTTCCACGTATTTTTCATCAAGTTGGGACTGGATATAAGACTCTGCAGTTGCATTCGCCAACTGCCTAGCCCTCCCCGGTTTGTCCGCACGAGCAGTAATTTTCAAAAGATAAGTATCACGAGAGCCATTGGCGGTGATGGAATTCTGCACCCAAGAGGTTGCCCGTCGCAGCGCCAGACTTTCCTTCTGTTCTATTGTCAAAACCTGCGGCGGTGCCAGCATTCCGAGAACACGTTTTATGCGGTCTTTCAGAGTTAGTGGCCGGGGACTATTGAACCTAGCGTCGTTGCCAAGTCCCATTTTTTTTACAACGGCTTCGCCCATCTCGCGAGATAGGATCGTGGCGATTTCGGTGTTCAGGCTAGCTTGGTCAACCGAGGTTCCGGATACGACGGCCTCAAGGCCCAGAAGTTGAGATGATTTTGGTGCGAATTCTATGACGGCGGTCGCACTATAGCTAGGCTGAGCAATCCTATAAGCGTAATATCCCCCTGCTATAAAACAGACAAGCATACAAAGCACGATCCATAAACGCCCACGCCAGATTACTTGGAGCACTTTAAAAATATCGATCTCATCCGGTATTGAGGACTGAGAGCTTTCGGTCATCTGTGATAACGAGCGGTTTTTTATTGTGTTCATGAATGGCTTTTCTTTGGGTTTGAGTGAACTGGCGGCAGCCATAAAACCGCCTTTGGACTCGCCGTAAGTTGTCGTTGCTTCACGGTCAATTCAATGATGAAGTGAAGCATAGTATTTCTGCAGTTTTTCTAGTCTTCTTGGAGCTGGGTCCATACCCTAATGGTGGTATTCTGTCCATCACCACCCCTTTTTAAGAATTATATGGATGGCATGTTTCTCACGACTGACTTTGATCTGGTCCAGTTGTAACCCTCTTGAACCTGAAGTGGTCTGAGGTTCCCCTCAATCCATCACCAATCATCAACCAGATTACGGTCGCCCCCTCTTATCGAACCAGCTCTCGCAGAACTTCACATAGTGCTTGGTTGGGTGCTTAGTCTCGATCTCTTCCTTGCCGCACCAGCGACGCCATTCCTGTTCAAGATGCCGGGTATCCCATCCGGGCGCGGCTTCACGGGCAGCGTCGTATGCATCTGGCTCGAGCTACCCCTCAAATACATCTTCTTGAGGTGCGGGGACCGAACCGCGTGAGTAAAAGACGGCCTGAGTACCCTCGATACGCAGGCTGTAATCAGGGATGTGATTATGGGCGACGTCTTCTGCGACGACCTTTGAAACAAGACGTTGAATTCCTTGTCAGTCGAGTACGACCCCCATTTCTCCTTGAGCTTGGTCAGACCAATCGCCCAACGTTGCTTGTATCCGCAATGCTTGCGCGCAATCTCATACAAGCGGCGCTCCAAGGGCTTGCGAAGGCGAAAGTAGTTGCGGCTGAGCGTGAGTACCTCGCGGGCGTTGATCGCGTTGAACACCCAATCCGACAGCTTGACCTCGATTTCCTGCATCCGGCCATCACGGGTTTCCCGAACGATCCGGTAGCGGTCGATCAGGCCGAAACCGTCCAATACCTCTGTATCCGCCGTGGTGACATTGGTGAAAATACGGGTGCCGGAAAGCCGCTCGAACGCGGCTCTGAGCTGCTCATAGCCCCGCCCGTCCGTACCTCTGTTCGTTGAAGAAAGCAGATCGAAAGCCTTGAAGCGTACCGTTTGATTAACCTCCCGCCCATCATTCAAGGCGGCAATGACTTGGGAGATACAGAAAATCAGAATGTCGCGGTCATAGACTGTCGCCAGCCCTTTGACGGATGGGACCACCTCAACAAAGATATCACCGTTCTCGTATCGTCGAATATTCTTATCCGGCTTTGTGGAAATGGAGAAAACAGGATGCTCCATTGCTGCCGTTTCGCCTTTGGGCGCGGCATCAAAGATATCGCAAACGAAAAAATCGCCCTGTTGCATTCGGTCCGGAAGAAGCGGTGACCGTGCTTTCGTGTTATTTCCCACCATGCTGTCTAGCAACGTGCTATTACACACCAAGTCAAGTTATTTCGTGTTAGCACACACCGGACGTTAGAAACGTGTTATCACACACCACTTTTCGTGTTATCACACACCGAACGATTTCATAACATATTGTATTAAAACAATAAAACACCGGTCAAATAGGGCGTAACACATATATTAACACATATTTAACACAAGAACGCTCTGAAAACTGAACCTCAAGGCATAGATCGTCAGCTTTGAGGCTCAGAAGATTTGGTATCACCCTTCGTACCGATCCATCAGAATTGTCAGCATATCGTAATAGGCACGCCGGTCAGATTTGCAGAGCACTTTGAAGCGATCCAGAACGTGTTGCGGACCCTTAAGATTCAGTTGCCCGTCAGAGGATGCTTCACGCGATAGAAACTGCGAAACGGCATCAACTGCCCGGCGTGCGTCAGATGTACGGTTCTCTGTTTGCGGCTATGTCAAGGGGGATTGCGATATGTCCGTCCGGGGTCATGGTTCTCTCCGAGGTCACGGTCATCGTGGTTGTCCGCGCCTCATGATGGTTTTCAGTGGTGGATCGTCTCCAATGTCGTTTGCGGATTGCGCAGCGATGCCACGTCCCAACCGTTTTTACGAGATCGATCAACCTCCGTCCCGTCGGGACTTCGCTTCCCGCCCTATCAGCGGCGGGAATTCAGATCAGGCAGTGGCCTCCTGTGTCCATTGGTAGTCAGTTTCTGACTTCCAAGCGTTAGCATCAGCACAGCGATCTTGCGTGCAGTAGCGACAGCAGCCTTGCGGAATCCGCGACGCCCAGCCAATCGAACCGCCCAGAATTTCAACGTCGAGAAGCGCTTCACTTGTCTGATCACGCAGGACCCCGCTTCAAACAGAAGTCCGCGCATCGTGGCACCCCCGCACTTTGAGACACGGCCTGACCAATCCATTTCACCTGATTGGTGCCGCCTCGGTGTTAAGCCAAGGAACGCTCCTACATCGGAGGTTTTGCTGAAACGGTCTGGATCATCAACAAGTGCGACGAAGCTGAGCGACACGATGGGGCCCACACCGGGAATGGTCATCAAGCGCCGGGTGATCGGGTTACTTTTAGACTTTTCTTTCAAAGCGCGATCAAGGTCGGCGGTAGACTTGCAGAGGGTGGTATGAGCGGCGATAAACCCGTCCGCGATGACGCGCAGCACCGGATCAGTTTCGCCAGCGGCGGCGAGCTGATCACGGAAGCCCTGTCTTTGCTGCGCCTGGCCGATGCCGGTCATGCGGATGCCAAAGGCTTTCATCACACCCCGGATGTGGCCTTCCAGATCCTTACGCAACCGGATCAGACGTTCCCGCCCTCCGACCAGCGCACGTAGCAGGTCTGACTCTTCGCTGCGAATGTGAACCGGGGTAAACCAGTTCATCCGCGCAAGTTGCGCGAGGCCTTCAGCATCGGCCCTATCGGACTTGTTCAACCGCGCCGACAGGCTTTTATGTGCCTTGCGTGCATCGATACAGATTGCGGGTAGGCCTAACTGGACCATGCCACGCTGCAGCCAGATCGAAAGCTGGCCACTTTCATGCACGATCCGCTTGGGAGACAGAGACCAGTTCTTGAGCCAACCTGCTACCCCTTCCGGATCGGCCGGCGCAGTGCCCTGCGCCACAACCTGTCCATCGTCATCAACAACACAGATCGAAACTTCTTTGAGTGATACATCTAATCCTGCATAATATGTCATGGTCGTTCTCCTCACGGCTTGTTTCCATGAGGCCACTATAACAGGACCTCGTTCGCCACTGGAGAGCGGCCGCCGCAATCACACCATGTCGTTTATTAATTTAGGCATCTCTAAAGCAGCCCCCTGCCCTACCCTTTCAGGGGGTATTCCCGGTGAAACTTTGCGGGGTGCAAAGTCATCCAAGGCGTCCTTAAAGGCCGGCATAACCAAGGCTTCACGCTCGCTCATCAGGCCGCCCTCCCCTTTTCGGTGTCGCGAATGGCACGCAGCTTGCTTACAACTTCGGCGCGGAAAGCCTCGATGTTTTCCCGCGCCTTATCCAAACCGTTGACAAGCTTGGGTGACATGCCCGCCACTGTACCGCCGATGGAAAACATCGCCGCAAATGCGTCGCGGTCGTGGATTTCGGTGGTAAAGGTATCAATGTTCTCGTTCTCACGGAACTGGGCCGAAATATGCCGTGCAGTGCGGGATTTCACAGCAGCGCGGCTTTGCGTGAACAAGGCGGCATAAGGAATCACGCGGCGGGTCGCCTTCATGTCGCAGTGGATCTCCTGAATAACCTCCAGGGCAGCAAGCGCATCCTGCTGTTGTTCTTTCATCGGAACGATCACGAGATCGGCTTGGGAAATAGCATAGCTCATCAGGCGTGAGGCCGTTCCCTCAAGGTCTATGATGACAAAGGGGTCTGAGGTGCTCCCCATTCCTTGGACAGTATCTGGCGCTTTTTAAGCTCTGATTTGCTCCTGCTGATCGGGTTGAGTTGCTTCGATTTGCAGTGAGTAGACCACTGCTGGTGGTCGGCCGCCAAGGGCTTTGTGCGGGCGGCGGTGATTGTAGAACTCCATCCAGTTGCGGACACCGGCGCGTGCGTGCGTTCCGGTCTCCCAGGCATGCAGATAGACGCACTCATATTTCAGGGTTCGCCACAGCCGCTCAATGAAGATGTTGTCCAGATAGCGACCTTTGCCGTCCATCGAGATGCGGATGCCCGACCGACGTAGGCGGTCTGTCCAGGCGAAGGATGTGAACTGAGATCCTTGATCGCTGTTCATGATGTCCGGCGGCCCGAACCGATAGATCGCCTCGTTCAGCGCTTCGACGCAGAAGTCGGCCTCCAGCGTGTTCGATATCCGCCACGATAGAACCATCCGGGTATGCCAGTCCATGATTGCCACCAGATAGAGGAACCCGCGACGCATCGGCAGATAGGTAATGTCCACGCACCAGACCTGGTTTGGCCTGTCGACACGCAGCCCGCGCAGCAGATAGGGGTAAGTCTTATGTCCTTTCGTCGGCTTGCTGGTGTTGGGTTTCTGGTAGATCGGCATAAGGCCCATCAGCCGCATGAGCCGACGGATGCGCTTCTCGTTCACCGCATGGCCATCGTTGCGCAGGTGCCACGTCATCTGTCGAACGCCGAAGAACGGCGTGTCGAGGAACTGCACGTCGATCAACCGCATCAGCGCAAGGTTCTGCTCCGTCTCTCCCTGCGGCGAATAGTAGAACGACGACCGTGGGATCGATAGCAGGGCGCACTGCTGGCCGATGGACAGGTCCGGATGGTCGCGTTCGATCATACCGCGCCTCACTTCCCGCCCCAGGGCTTGAGCTTTCTTTCCAAAAAAGAGTTGGCCACCGCCAGCTCCCCGATCTTGGCGTGCAAATCCCGGACCTGATCTTCATCGATCAACGGCGCTTTGCGGCTGCCCCGTTCAAAAACACCGGACGCGCCATCCAGCAGCGCCCGTTTCCATTGGTTGATCATCGTTGGATGCACGCCGAACCGGCTCGCCAACTCCGACACGGTCGCCTCGCCTTTCAGCGCTTCCAGCGCCACCTTCGCTTTGAACTCAGGGGCATGCTGCTTTCGTTTCGACATCTTCGATCTCCTTCGTGGTGAAGATCAGCAGACAGCAAATCCGAGCTTACGTCATTGTCCAGTTTTCGGGGGGCACCTCAGTCATGTGCAGCGGCCTCCTCAATCTCATCCAGAATGGTTTTTTCCGAGGCATTGGTGACCACGCTCAAAGTATCAGGACAGCCCGGTTTCTCCGCCCAAGTCGTAATGGGATGGCGCGGATCGGCGTCAATGATCGTGGTGGGACGATGGGCGGCAAGGGCCTGGGCAAGGAGAAGCGCACTGGTCGTCTTCCCGCTGCCACCCTTGGAATTGGCGAAAGGAATCACCGGCATGGGTGTAATCCTGTCTTTTGTTGTTTGTCTGCTCATTTACCTGACCCTCTGCGGGGCCATATCCCTTGGTAGCATAGGTTACCCTACCCTACCAAGGGATATCTTATGGTACCTTATGCTAGGGTACCATAAGGTACGGAATAGTACCTTAACCGATAATACCATGCTGACCATACCATCATGGTGACTTTGCGCATTGAACCCACATCTGGCTTGCTTGTCGCTCGATTTGGATCGACACTCGAGGTCACGATCCCGCCTCCCAAAAACGCAGTACTGAGCCCGAACGCGTCACAGGATCCGACAGTGCGCGATCGCCATATTGCCGACAACTCAGTCCGCGGGCGGATGGGCTGGCAGAGGGCTTCCGGCTACAATCAGCGCAGCCGGGCTGAAACCCTAATGAGTCGCTGGAACACCGTGATCGGGGCCAAACTCAAGGCACGCTCGTTCAAAAATCAGAAAACCGAAGCCAAGATTGGCGTCCGCATACTCAATCGGATGACCGAACTTGGCCGTCCCAATTTCGAACGCACCGCCTGAATTCCGTCTCGGGTAGGGCGCGTTCCGCGCCGCAGCTGATCCATGCAACACGGCTCATAACCATGGGTTCGTTCTCCTGCGCCCTCAAGTGTAAACTTTAGCCAGTCAATTGTCTCACGCTTATTGGCACGGAGGGCGGAACCTGGCGTTATTCGGCGTTAAGCGAACGCAGCCACGCCGCGAATCCCTCTTCACTCACGTGGTCTGATGCCAGATTTTCCATCATCCGTACCCCTACTTCAGGATCTGGGCGAATTTCAATGCCGTTGAGCCGCAGAAAGGTAAACGCGGTCACAAAGGCTGCGCGCTTGTTTCCGTCGACAAAGGCATGGGCCTTGGCGATACCGAATGCGTAAGCCGCAGCGAGCGTATAGGCATCCGGATCGCCATAACCCGCCTGGTTCAATGGCCGAGCACAGGCCGCTTCCAAAAGCGCCGGATCGCGGGTGCCAGACGCACCGCCGTGCCGAGCAATCTGACGGTCATGGATGACATGCAAAGCGGGCAATGGCACCCAGACCCATTGGATCATGCAAGTGCCTGAAGCAGGTCGCGGTTTTCATCCATGACGGCCTCGGCAGCGGCAAGTGCTGCCTGCAGTTCGGGGTTTTCCGTCATCAGTTTCAACCCACCGTCATCAGTACGCACCGCATAGAGCGTGTCGCCTTCCTTTGCGTCAAGCAGGGCAAGCATCTCGGCGCTCAGCGTCACCACAGCGGAATTGCCGACTTTACGTATTTTGGATTCAATCATAATAACCCCCTTGGTGTATACGGATGTATATACCAATACTGTCCATTTTGTCAACTTGGCCAAGCTGGCCCGAAGTTGATGCATATTTGGGCTTTTCGGGAACATTTCATGAACTTTTATGCGTTTGAATTCTGTAGATGCATCACCATATTTTCGGCGGGCATCTTGAATCCGCGCCCATCGAAGACCCGCTCAGTGCTAATCGGATACTTTCGGACACCTCTAAAAATTGCCCTGACGTTGGCTCTGCGATAGGATTGAGCCGTAAACTGGCAGGGGAATGTGGTGATAGCTCAGATGGGTTTTTTCGATCTTTCGGACCGGTACGCGATCCTGTGGAGTGCCGGTGTTTGTCAAAGGTGTTGTCCGCCGATTTCATGCGGCGTCTCTGATTTCAGGGATGCTGATTTCGGTTTCTGGGTTGAGCCAGACGGGTCCGGCGGTTTGCCAGTTGCGGGTTTTGCCTGACCAGCGTTCCGGTTTTTGCGCACGTGCATTTGCATAGAGAATGGCTCGGTTTGCCAGCGTTGCGCGGTCATGGCCAGTGTGGCGTGCGCCCGTGGTGACGATCGTCGAATGACCCTGCGGCACAAGGGCCAACCAAAAAAGGCGATGATTACCCGGCTACCGAAACAACAAACTATGCCCGTGTGGAAGCATAATGGAAGCAAGAGGGAGAGGTTTGCAGCGGTTTCTGGCGAAAACCGGCGTAGTGACGATCCGAGACCTAGGGCCGCAACCCACGGAAAACGCGAAGGATAGCGCGATTCTGAGGGATTGTTCATGGTTCGTTCGCCATGACTCATAACCTGAAGGTCGTAGGTTCAAATCCTACCCCCGCAACCAAAATACCGAACAATATCAAACGCTTAATTCCCCATTAAAACACTGGGGAATTAAGCGTTTGCGTTCACGTCAACACTAGGCCCCATCGGAAGGTTTCTTCGTAGAACCACGCTAAGGGGGAACTTTAAGAGAACATCTTCACGTTCCCCGGTCTCTGGCTGGTCTGATGTTTAACGGCCGCGCAATTTTGCGGTCAGCGGCCCCAGAATGCCAATCGAAGTCGCCGGATAGGATGACGTGCTCCCACCCAAGCGGCGAGGTATGCGGAAGCAGCTTGGCGTCGTAGAGCGGGCTGGTCTGGGCGAGGTGTCCGGCCGCTTTGTCCATGTAGATCGTGTTCCAGAACGTGATGGCGGCAATGACGAGATTGAGCGCCATGGCCCGCTTCTGTTGGGCGGCGTCAGAGCGATCGTGAATGCGCCCTTGTGAGTGGGCAAAGACGGCCCTGGCCAGCGAGTGGCGCGCTTCACCCTTGTTTAGGCCCGCGTGGCATTCCATGCGCAGGTCGGCGTTTTCGATCCAGTCGAGCATGAAGAGCGTGCGTTCGATTCGACCGATTTCACCCAAGGCGAGGTAGAGCCGGTTTTGCTGGCGGTACGCCCCAAGCTTGCGCAGGATTTCAGACGGTTTCAGAGACTTGTCCCGAATGCTAGCCGCGAGCCGCATGATATCGCCCCAATGCTGCCGGATTACCTCTTCGTTGATTGGCTTCCCGATGAGGGGTGACAGGGTGGGCCACGCCTTCGCGCCACCGAAGCATGCCAACCGCCGATCGGGAAAGTCGCGCAAGCGCGGCGCAAACGTCATTCCCAACAGATGGAACAAGGCGAAGACGTGATCCGATACGCCGCCGGTATCTGTGTAGTGAACGAGGGGGTCGAAGCTGGCTGGGTTGCTCAGAAGGCCGTCGAGCACAAATGGCGCTTCTCCTGCGGTCGCCCCGATGACGCTGGAATGGAACGATCCGTACTGGCCCGACAGGAAGGAGTAGATTTTCAGGCCAGGGTCTGGCCCGTATTTGGCGTTGATAAGGCCACTGCCACGATTGGCAGAGAAAAACTGGCCATCCGATGAGCTGCGCTCCGCTGCGCCCCAATGTTGCACGAAGGGCAGGCCATGATGACCATCGACAATGCGGCCCAAGGCATCCGCGAACGTCTCGGGCCGAAGGTACCATGCGCAAATCCGCAATCAGCGTCTCTACAATTTTCACGCCATGATCCGTTGCGAAGGCCGCCCTCGTGGCAATATCCTCTGCCTGCTGCACATGTTCAGGTCCGAAAGGGGACAGCCCCAAATGGCGCATCGCGAGGGCATGGTGTTCATGCCGCGTATTTCGCCTGACGGCATAGTCGTCGAGAGAACAGGTGCCGACCTGAAGTTGTTCGGCAAGCCAGGCGATCAGTTCAGCTGGCGGCATCATACCTTCGCTCCACCCCAAGCCGGGGTAGCGCAGCAAGCAAATATGTACCGCAACACCAAGGTGGTTTTCGGCGCGGCGGCGAGTACGGATCAGATCAATGTCATCTCCGCTCAGCAGATAGTGGCGGATCAAAGCGTCAGAATCTGTCGGCACCCCGAAAAGGTCCGCATACGCGCGGGGTGAAAGAAGTCTGCGGCCCATAAGGTGTCCTCAAAACGTTGTTGCAAGTTTGAAGACACCGAATATTATAGAGACTAATAAAAAGACACATTTGACGTGCCAAACTGGATTCAGAATGGTCATGTCAACTCAGGCCATAAAACGGCCGTTTTGGAGACACCATGCCACGCACTGGCGACATCCTTGGATACGCAAGGGTCTCAACCGCCGACCAAGACCTGTCCGGCCAAAAAGACCGGCTGCTGCAACACGGTGCCATTCGCGTGTTCGAAGACGTGATCTCCGGCAAGACGTTCAACCGGCCCGGTCTGGCGGCCTTGCTTGATCAGGCCAGACCCAACGATACCCTCGCTGTCATCCGCCTCGATCGCTTGGGCCGCTCACTCAAGGAACTTCTGGAAACCGTTGATGACCTCAAGGCCAGAGAGATCAACCTGATCAGCCTCGAAGAGCGGATCGATACGACATCCGCCGCCGGAGAGCTCGTTTTCCATGTCTTCGGGGCCATTGCGCATTTCGAGCGCCGCCTGATCTCAGAGCGCACCAAAGATGGCCTGATCAACGCCCGAAAGCATGGTCGCAACCCTGGACGGCCGACATTGCCACCAGAGACAATCTCAGCCCTCCAAGATCTTGTCGGTGCCGGAAAATCCGTAGCCCAGGCCGCAAAACATCTCGGCATAGGCAGATCAACAGCTTACAAGATCATCAGAAACACCACGCAGTAAGCCATGTTCAGGCTTCGTTCTTCCTTAGCGTGGTTCTACGAAGAAACCTTCCGATGGGGCCACTACGTCACCAAAATGGCCGGGGGCGCGGTTTTGGGCATATCGATTCCCGACGATGGCAACAGGTATCCGATCGCAGTCGCATTGCGCGGATGAAGTCATTCAAACAAGGCTCCCCGAGTGTCTCGGCGCTGATCGGGTCTACCTCGAAAATCTGCTCGATCCGAAGCGACAAAGACATCGCTCTTGCCACGGAATTACAATCCGTCATGACGGCGTCGATCGTTTCTTTAGCCGCCTTTTGACCGACGGAGGGATCATCTCTGTGCAAGCAAGAGTGCCGGTCACATAGCCGCCGAGTTCGCTGGGTGTCATGGGCAGGATATCAACCGGCAGCGCGTGTAGGATTTCGCTCAAACGATCCTGCCGTTTCGATTCTTTGTCCTTGCCCCTCCTTTTGTGGCGAGCCGTTCTGATATCCACATTGCGCTAAGGGTTGAAGCATGAGAGCGCCGACAGCAATTATCGGCACCATGGCCATCAAACCTTCAACAGATCCAACAGTGGGTCGAAGGCATAAAGGGCGGCTCTGCGCCCAGCGGAAGGCTGCAATGTCCTTAGCAGTCCTGCTTCAACAAGCCGCCGCGACAATAAGCGGGCTGATGTCGCGGGAATGCCCGATCTCTCGACGAACCGGTCATTGCGGAATACGGGGCTTGCAAACACGAAGTCCAGCGCCTGATCGTGAAACTGCGAGTTCAGCTCCTCGCGGAAGCGCTCTCGCATTTGGGTGTGCAGATTGAAGATCGCATCGGCCGTCTGGATGTTCACCGTGGCCTGTTCATGCATGGCCTGTAGAAAGAAGATCACCCAACCGGTCCAGTCTCCCTCTGCGGAGACGGCCCGCATCCGTTCGATGTATTCGTCCTTATGGGTCTCGAAGTATCCAGAAACAAAAAAATTGGGCTGACTGAGCACGCCCAGTCGCCAGAGCATGAGCGTAATCAACATGCGCCCGATCCGGCCATTGCCATCCTCGAACGGATGAAGCGCTTCGAATTCAACATGTGCGAGCGCTGTGCGTATGAGCGGGCGTGTCGCGCTGGAGTTGATGAACTGCACAAGGGCCGCCATCGCAGGTTCAAGCTGTTCCGGAGCGATTGGGACGTAGTAGATCTTTCCGCGGCGCTCGTCCCCGATGTAGTTCTGCTCGATCTTGTAGCTTCCTGGGCGCTTGGTGGCGCCGCGCCCGACGGAGAGCAACTGTTGATGTGCAGAACGGATTAGATGTTCGCCAAGCGGCATGCCTTCAGCGAGGGCTTCCTGCGCAGTCCGCAGAGCTCGCGAATACAGATAAGTCTCGACATCGTCGTTTCGTGCGTCGCGATAGAGGTCGGCGCTCCCGGCATCCTCCTCCGCTTCCAACCGGTAGAGCTCCTCGATCGTTGAGATCGTGCCCTCCATCCGGGACGAGGTCACAGCATCCTGACGGCGCAGAGGGGCGAGAAAAAGCTCGCCATTTACCATGCCCGATATTTTTGCGTCATATCGCGCAAGGGAGGCGGCAGCCTCTTCGAGAGGGCCTAGCAGTCGTTCGTAGTCAAGCGCCTCAGGAGGGAAGGCGTCCTTGTGGTAATGAACTGCTTCTGTCAGATCGAAGGGGCTGGCGACCATTTCTTGCCTTTGGCTGTTGTCAAAAGAACTTGATAGCAGATTAGCCTCAACAAGCCAGTTTGACAACCGAATCCATAAACATATTGCCATCAACGGAATTTGATTGCTCCCCGCTTTCATCAAAGCGTTTTGGCGGCAAAAATATACAGAACTCTGCCGTCAAATAATTGAAAGTTGCTTTCTGGAAGTGCTTGGCCAAAGTTGCTACCCAATCGTGGCAGCCGCGAAGCTCGAGCCTGTTGTGTGTCGAGTTTCTCTCACTTGATCTTAGTGGTCTTAACAACGTCCGGTGTCGGGGTCTCGAAAACAGCCTTTTGCGCAGCTTGAAGCCCAGTGCTTCCATCCGACTCAACAAGCGGACCTGCAGGTGACGGGGCACGGCGAGCTTCGCGCTCAGACCTGCGTCCCCTCAAATGAAGTGCGGCAAGTTCGCGTTTTCCTAAATATACATCTCAACCTCTGCAGATTGCGCGGTGGTTGTGGGCTCCATCCGACACCGGCACACGGCTTTTCTCAGTGAAAAGTGCGGAGAAAGAGCGCGTATTCTCCGCACGATGGCGAACCCACTTGTTTGCTTTCGGGCTGAACCTGAAGGCCGAAACGGGCTATGGGCATCAATCGGACGTCGTCAAAATCGCTGAAAATATCCTGAAAACGACTTTCCGTTCGCTTCGCAATGATTATCCAAGAACCAGACTATGATCGAAGCGTGCCGGGCGGCGTGCCCCTGGCTGCAAGTCTTCACTTCGGCCACGTAGAATCCCCTCCGTGCCAATGATCGCTACGAAGGTGACTTCGAAGACTGGAAGCCAGGCTGGAAGTCGTGCACAAACGTGGCACGACCATGAAAGGTCATCGTTGCGGCCTTTGAATAACCGAGCGATCTAAAATGTGACGGGAACAATACTCGAATGAATGGGCAGTTTGTTATTTCTCTGGATTTCGAGTTGCTTTGGGGCGTTCGCGATCATTCCGACCGGGACAGCTACGGCAAAAACGTTCTTGGAGCGAGGACTGCCGTGCCAAAGATGCTGGAGCTTTTCGCCGAGAATGGAATTAGTGCGACATGGGCGACCGTTGGTTTTCTGTTTTGTGAAACCAAGGAGGAGTTGCTGGCCTCTCTCCCAAGTGAACTGCCGACCTATTCGAACCCGCGTCTTTCAAACTTTTCCTACTTGGACGAAGTTGGCAAGGATGAGCGCTCCGACCCGTATTATTTCGCGCCATCTTTGATTTCGGAGATCCAGCAGACGCCGGGCCAGGAAATCGGGACGCACACGTTGTCCCATTATTACTGCCTTGAAGATGGGCAATCACTTTCTGCCTTCGAGGCTGATATTGTCGCTGCCAAGAAGCTCGCTGACGCACGCGGTATTGAACTGCGCTCGATCGTGTTCCCGCGCAACCAGTTTGAAGCAGAGCATCTGACAGTCTGCGCCAAGCATGGCATCACCCATTATCGCGGGAACCCCAGCCCTTGGGCATACCGGGCGGCGAAGGGCACCGAGCAGACCTCAATGCGGCGGGCCCTCAGGTTGCTAGATGCCTATTCCGGGGTACTGGGATCACAAGCCTTCGAGGCTGTCAGCGGTCAACCAACGGATATTCCTGCCAGCCGTTTCCTGCGGCCCTTTGCCGGTCGCTTGGCCGCGTTCCATCCTTTGCACATTGCCACAATCAAGCGCGGCATGACGGCCGCCGCCCGGGACGGCAAAGGCTATCATCTGTGGTGGCACCCGCACAATTTCGGACAAAACCTCGAGGCAAACCTCGACGGGCTAAGTCAAGTCATCGCGCATTTTGCTAAGCTGCGCGACCGCTTCGACATGAAATCCTTGGCGATGGGAGAGTTTTCATGACCGATCCTGTCATTTCCATCGAGCCGCTGAGCGACGCGTTGATGGACGCGTACCTTGCGTCAGGCATGGAACGTGGAAAAGCAGGCCGTTTCGCGGTTGAGTGGGCATTTGCCAATAACCCAGCTCCTTTTGCCGTTGCACGAAATAAGGGGCAGATCGTCGGGATTTCGGGGTATATTCAATCCCGCATGCAATTTGGGTCGGAAACCGGAGTTGCGTTCCAAGCCGTTGATTCCTTCGTGTCAGAGAGCATGCGCGGTAAAGGTATCTTCACTCAACTGGCCCGGGCCTACGACACGCATGCTATCAGTTCAGGGGGTGACCTCGTCTGGGGGTTTCCAAATGACAATGCCGCACCGGCCTGGTTCGGTAAGCTTGGATGGCATAGCCACGGGCAGGTTCCTTTTTTAATCAAGCCGCTACGCGCTGGTTTCTTCTGCCGTAAATTCCGCCTGCCACTCGACTTCCCGCTGACCCGCGCGCGTGACCAGAACTTGTCTTCTATCGCCGAGGTTGGTGAGTGGGGCGATGCCCTTTGGGACTCCGTTGCACCGACTGTTGGTGTGGGCACGGTTCGTGACCGAGCATTTCTGAACCATCGTCTCTTCAATGCCCCACAAGCCGAGCAATATCGGGTCGTGGCGTCTCCCGATCAAACTGCGCCGTCCATTGTTGCCACACGGGAGGCGGAAAAGCACGGGGGACGGATTGCCTATGTGATGGAGGCGTTGGGCGGATCGTCTCTCGAACCACTGGTGATGTCCGAACTGGGACGCCTTGCGTCGCGAGGTGTCGAGCTAGCGCTGGCTTGGTCGTTTCCATGGTCTCCGAACTATCGCACATTACGCAAGGCAGGCTTCGTGCCCTTGCCGGAACGCCTGCGCCCTATACACATCTGGTTCGGCAGCAGACCCAAGTCTGGCCTGGCCGCGTCTGCCGACCAGCAGGGCCAATGGTATCTTAGCTATCTCGACAGCGATACGGTGTGATTTTTGAGTAAGTCTTCAATTTCGGCGAATGGCGGCCATACGCGCATCGGAAAGGCGACCCAATGCATATTCTGATGACGGTGAACGCCGCCTGGAACATCTGGAATTTTCGGCGACCGTTGGTCGAAGCCCTGTCTGCTGATGGTCACCAGATTACGGTTCTGGCACCGCCCGACGATTCTGTGACCGACCTCGAGCGGATCGGCTGCCGCTTTCGGCCGCTGGAGATGAGCGTGAAAGGCCTGTATCCGATTGAGGACCTGAAACTGCAGCGCAGGCTGAAACAGATATTCCGTGAGGAACAACCGGATGCCATTCTGAGCTTCACGATCAAGAATAACATCTTCGGAGCTCTGGCTGCGCGCGCGGCCAGTGTGCCCTTCATTCCGAACGTGACAGGGCTGGGCACCGCCTTCCTGTCGGGTGGGCTGTTGCAGACCGTCGCCGAGCAGCTCTATCGCCGCGCATTCGGCAAATTGCCGATCGTCTTCTTCCAGAACGAGGACGACCGGGATCTCTTTCTTGACCGCAAGCTTGTGCGCGCGGATCAGGCCCGATTACTGCCCGGATCAGGCATTGATCTGGCCCGCTTTGCCGCCGCGGAAATGCCGTCCGCCGACGCGCCACCCGTGTTCCTGATGATTGCCCGGCTCCTGCGGGACAAAGGCGTGATCGAATTCGTAGAGGCTGCTCGACAAATCAAGGCACGCCATCCGAGCGCACGGTTCCAGCTGCTAGGCGCAGCAGGTTCGGAAAACCGCAGCGCCATCGACACTACGACGGTCGAGGGCTGGGTGGCCGAGGGCGTGGTCGAATATCTTGGCACCACCAATGACGTGCGCCCGGCGATTGCTGCGGCCTCTTGTGTCGTCCTGCCCTCCTACCGGGAGGGTGCGCCGCGCACGCTGATCGAGGCGGCGGCCATGGCGCGACCACTCATTGCCACCGACGTGCCGGGATGCCGCGCGGTCGTCGACACGAGCGTATCTGGCTTTCTGTGCGAGGTACGAAATGCTGATAGCCTGGCCATGGCGATGGGGCGGTTCCTCGCGCTCTCCCCCGATGCCCGCACTGCCATGGGACAAGCCGGGCGCGCAAAGATGGAGCGCGAGTTCGATCAGGCTCTGGTCGTGGCGGCGTACCGCGAGGCCCTCGTGGTTCTCACCGGCAACCGGTAGAGAATACGTACGCGACATCGTCTTCTTGCTGGAAAAGGGCGAGGAGCGGCTGATCGAAGCCGTTCAACATGGCACGATCCCACTGACCACCGCCCTCGAGATCGCCCGCGCCAAGAACGACGATGATGATTTGGGGGACATGCTGGAGGAGGCCTACAAGACGGGCCAGCTCAAGGGCCACCAGATCACCGATGCCAAGCGGCTTATCGAAAAACGCCGCGAGAAGGGCCCGAAATCGGCCGCGCGCCCGAAGCTGCCTAATTCTGCCCATTCACTGGTCAAGACCTATCAGAAGGAAGTCGCCCGCCAGCACAAGATGGTGCTGAAAGCCGAACATGCGCAACAGCAACTGCTGCTGGTGGTCCAGGGACTGAAATCCCTCTTCGCCGATGAGAACTTCGTCACCCTGCTGCGCGCGGAAGGACTGGACAGCTTGCCCAAGTACCTCGCCGACCGCGTTGAAATCGTCTGAGAAAGGACAAAACCATGACCCTGCACAACACTGTCAAGCCGATCTACCCCGGTGCATTTCCGCCACCCGCTGCCGATGAGGATAGCGATCTGACCTATCCTAAAGGGCCGCTGAACTTGATCCTTGGCTTTGATCTCGAAACCTACCAGATCCCGCTCGAAGAGCTGATGCCCAGCAAGAAAGTGCCCGATGGTGTCATGACCACCCGCAAGTTCAAGCAGATCGTGTCTTCAATCCGCGAGATCGGGCTGATCGAGCCGCTCTCGGTGATCAAGCCGGATGCCGATGCGCCAGGCTTTCTGCTCCTTGATGGCAATCTGCGCGTGCTGGCGCTCAAGGAGTTGGGACAGGAAACAGCCCCCTGTCTGATCGCCAAGGATTTTGAGACCTATACCTACAATCACCGGATCAACCGGCTTTCGACAGTGCAAGAGCATTACATGCTGCGCCGCGCCATCGATAAAGGCGTCGCCAAGGACCGGCTGGCGCGCGCCTTCAACGTAAACCTGTCGACCATCAACAGCCGGATCAACCTGCTGCACGGGATTTGCCCCAAGGCGGTCGAGTTGCTGCAGGACCATCAGTTCGCGCCAGATGTCACACGTCATCTGCGCAAGATGAAGGCTGCGCGCCAAATCGAGGCCGTGGAGTTGATGATTGCCGCCAACAGCATCACCGCCTCCCACGCCGACGCGCTGCTGAAAGCCACCCCGTCCGAGCAACGCAGTGACACCCCAGCCCCGAAACCGGATCAGCCCAAGGGTGATCCGCTGGAGCAGATCGTGCGCCTCGAGCGCGAAATGAGCCAGGTCCAGACCAAGTACAAGGATGCCGAGCAGAACTACGGATCGGAGCTGCTGAACCTTGTCGTCGCCAAGGGCTATTTGACGAAGCTGATCGGCAATGACGCCGTCAAATCCTACATTGGTCGCCACGCCCCGGAGATTCTTGAACAGTTCGAGTTGGTGGTGAACACGCTCAGCATGGAAGAGGCTCTGCAACAAGAAGCAGCCTCAACATCAGAGGACGCACCGCCGGACGCTGCGGTGGGCCCAGCAGACCAAGCCGACCCGAGCAACGCACAGGACGATTGAACGCGGCCGACACCAGAAAGCAGCGCACGAGACCGGCGAGTGCCTGTCACGATCAGGCAGCGCGGCCGATCATCTCTTGCGCCCCCGCGTCCGCTCATTTACGAGCGGCTTGTGATTGATGCTGCGGAACCGGCTCTGTGGTCTCTGGGCTGCGCGTCGGCCTCGCACCCTTCTGAAGCGATCTGATCCTAACGACTGCCGTTCTGCAGTCTGGATGTCATAAAAACTCATATCATTTGAGCAATTCGGGCTTTTCGCGGGTGCAGCATTGTGCTACCGCTCAATCCTGAACGTTTATACTTAAATTAAAGCAACCCATTCGAAACAGAGCAAACCCGAGAAGAGCCAAGGGTACTTCTTGTGCGGCAGCCTGCGAAAAGGACCCCACCTAATGGCCGGACAGCGAAGTAAAGCGCAAGAGGACGTGCGTTTCCGCGTCCTGCGCCTCCTTCAAGAAAACCCCGAAATGTCCCAGCGTGATATTGCCTCTGCGGTCGGAATTAGCGTTGGCGGAGTTCATTACTGCCTGAACGCGCTGATCGACAAAGGCTTGGTCAAGTTGGGGAACTTTTCGGCCGCACAGGACAAAAGGCGCTACGCCTACATATTGACGCCAAAAGGTCTGTCCGAAAAGGCCGCCCTCACATCGCGGTTTCTAAAGCGCAAGATGGAAGAATACGAGGCGCTCAAAGAAGAAATTGATGCGCTGCAGAACGAAATGGAACTGGGTGCCGACATGGTGCCCAGTCCACGCAAATAACCGCAATACGAAAAGAGCATTCATTGAAACGCATTCTCATCACCGGCACGGCTGGCTTTATCGGCTTCCACCTTGCCAAGCTGCTGCTTGCCGAAGGCTTCATCATACACGGCTTTGACGGGATGACGGACTACTACGACGTTGCCCTAAAGCAGCGTCGTCACCAGATGCTTTTGCAGAACCCAAACTTTGCAGCAACTGAAGGTATGCTTGAGGACCAAGCGCTGTTCGACCGCGTTGCGGATGAGTTCGCGCCGGATGTGATCGTCCATCTCGCCGCCCAGGCGGGCGTGCGCTACAGCCTTGAGAACCCGCGCGCCTATCTCGACAGCAATGTTATCGGGACGTTCAATGTAATGGACGCTGCGCGGCGGCTTGAAGTGCAGCATCTGCTGATGGCGTCGACCTCGTCGGTCTATGGCGCAAATACCGAAATGCCATTCATTGAGACCGAAAAAGCTGACACGCAGCTGACGATATATGCTGCGACCAAAAAGGCCAATGAGAGCATGGCCCATGCCTATGCGCATCTCTATACTCTGCCAACCACAATGTTCCGGTTCTTTACCGTCTACGGTCCATGGGGGCGGCCAGACTTGGCCCTTTACAAATTCGTGGATGCGATCCTCGATGGACGCCCAATCGACATATACAATCACGGCGACATGTATCGTGACTTCACCTACGTTGACGATCTGGTTCGCGCAATACGGCTGTTGATTGATGCAGCGCCGGTGCGCCCCGCAGACGGTGTTGTGCCGGAAGGCGATAGCCTGTCCCCTGTTGCACCCTACCGCGTGGTGAACATCGGTAACTCCGACAAGGTGCGCTTGCTTGATTTTGTCGCCGCAATCGAGGACTGCCTCGGACAAAAGGCTGAGCGGAATTACATGGGCATGCAAACTGGCGATGTGCCCGCGACCTGGGCCAATGCAGAGCTTTTGAAAACACTAACCGGCTATCGCCCCCAGACAGATTTTCGGGATGGCATCGCGCGGTTCGTCGAATGGTATAGAGAATACTCGGGGAAATGATGTCAGATACTCAGAAAATTGCGGTCATTGGCCTAGGTTATGTCGGCCTTCCCCTTGCGGTGGAGTTTGGCAAGATCCGCCCTGTAATCGGCTTTGATATCAACAAAACCCGCATCGATGCGCTGCGCGATGGCCGCGACAGCACACTGGAAGTCTCCCGGGATGAGCTTCGTGATGCCGCGCATTTGTCATTCACGACCGACCCTGCAGATCTGGCAGAGGTGAACATCTATATCGTCACCGTTCCCACGCCGATTGACGCACACAAGCGTCCTGACCTGACGCCGCTGATCAAGGCGTCAGAAACCCTCGGCAAGGTTTTGAAGCACGGTGATATCGTTATCTACGAATCTACAGTCTACCCGGGTGCGACCGAAGAAGACTGTGTGCCCGTGCTGGAACGCGTCTCGGGTTTGACCTTCAACAAGGACTTCTTTGCTGGATATTCCCCAGAACGGATCAACCCTGGCGACAAGACCCACCGGCTGCCTGATATTCGCAAGGTGACGTCTGGATCGACTTCCGAGATCGCCGAAACCGTGGATCAGCTTTACGCCAGCATCATCACCGCTGGAACCTACAAGGCCGAAAGCATCCGTGTGGCCGAGGCAGCAAAGGTGATCGAAAACACGCAGCGCGACCTCAACATCGCGCTGATCAACGAGTTGGCAATCATCTTCAACAAGATGGGTATCGATACCGAGGCGGTGCTGAAGGCGGCTGGCACCAAGTGGAACTTCCTGCCCTTCCGGCCCGGCCTGGTCGGCGGGCACTGTATAGGGGTCGACCCTTACTATCTCACCCACAAGGCCGAGGCGATGGGCTATCATCCGCAGGTTATCCTGGCTGGCCGGCGCATCAATGACGGGATGGGCGCCTATGTGGCCGGGCAATTGGTTAAGGCTCTGCTTAAACGCCGCATTCAGGTTGATGGCGCGCGTGTGCTCGTACTGGGCCTGACGTTCAAGGAAAATTGCCCGGACCTGCGGAACACACGCGTTGTCGATGTCGTGCGCGAGTTGCAGGATTACGGCATTCAGGTTGATGTGCACGACCCGTGGACAAATCCGGATGAGGCGCGCCATGAGTACGGGTTGGATTTAGTGCAGACCCCGCAAGATGGCGACTACGATGGGATCGTTCTGGCCGTCGCGCATGACCAGTTCAAAGCGATGGGGGCAGACGTGATGCGCGGTTTTGGCAAAGCTGACCATGTGCTTTACGACCTCAAAAACATTTTAGGATACAGCGAGAGCGACCTGCGTTTATGAGACCTAATGATAACATGAATGGCGTCAAAAATATTATTTTGTCGCTTCGAGCATACGCGTTAAAGTATCCTTACGGGCAAATTCTGCGCATCGCATCCGTATGAAGATTTGCATGTTGATAAAGACAGTTGGTATGGGTGGTGCCGAAAGGCATGTTGTCGATTTGTCGCGTGCCTTCGTTGAGCGGGGGCATACTGTAACTGTTGTCTATGTGATGTTGACCGAGCCAAATTTGCATACCGAGCTAACCGCAGCTGGTGTGACAGTGCATCGGCTGACGGAAAGGGGCAATCTGGGTCAACTGCAACAGCTGACGTCGATACTGCGAACCGAACGGCCTGATATAGTGCATAGTCATTCCCCAGCGCTCAAGGCTCTGGCACGTATGCTGCGACCCTTTTTGGGGTTCCGCCTAGTCAGCACTCACCATAACGTTTTTATGCGCCATAGTTTCGCACAGCGCGTTATGGAGCTGCTACTGCATTGGCTCGACGATGTGCAAATTAGTTGCTCCGACGAAGTGACTATCTCGGTACCGTGGCGAACAATCAGCATACCCAACGGAATTCGGTTAAATAACAAAGTGGATTTGTCCGAGCGTGCTTCGTTGCGCCAACAATTCAATATTCCAGAAGGTCTACCAGTGTTTGTGTGCGTGGCCAATCTCTTTGAAAAAAAGAACCACTCTGGCCTAATTGCAGCTTTCGCTTCTGCTTTTCCAGGTGGCGAGGAGGCACGACTGGTACTTTATGGCGACGGCCCTCTACGCGAAACACTTGAGAACCAAGCATCTGCAGCGGGTGTAGCAAGGGGAGTGATCCTAGCTGGTTCCGACCCCGCAGCGCGTTACTTGGCAGCAGAAGCAAATGTATTTTGCCTAGTATCTTGGCATGAAGGCTTACCACTCGCTTTGCTCGAGGCGATGGCAAGTGCCCTCCCTTGCTTGGTAAGCAGGGCCGGTGCGATGGCAAAAGTAGTCAAGGATGAAGAGACCGGAATTATCGTTAAGGCAGAAGATACAAACGAAATAGCACGAGCTATGCAAAGACTGGCAGGTGATGCGGGACTACGTACTCGGCTGGGAAATGCTGGCTTATTACGAGTTCAGCAGGAGTTCGGTTTTGATCGGATGGCAGATAAGATCGAAGCTGTCTACAACTACACATACCTCAACCAAGCCGTGACTTGAATGCATGAAGTGTCATCCACAATCTGCTCTCGCTCTCCTGATGCCGGACCATCTAGTGTGCACCCGGATAATTGTGGACCCTCACAATCAGACGAGAAATGCAAGTTTTCGGATTTTTTTTAAGAGTGGTGCCTCAATTGATTATTTCACGGATGCGACCCTTGCAGTCCTCTTTCCGAGGCGGTACCGGTATGGCAGCGATGCAAACCTTAGCACCATGACTTATTACGGAAATACCACGCTCGGAACAGCGAGATCAGCAAATCACTTGAGGAATTCGGGCTTTTTTATTTTCGCGCACTTCGACCTCTATACCGAAAAGCGGCGGCTAGAAGACGGAGGCCGAGATTTACATAGACACGCTCCGCTTTGCTGTGCTTCCATTGAGCGCTGTGCATAAAATTGAGAGAATTCATGACCAGAACACCCGCATCTGCCATCCATAGATTATTGTCCGAATTCCTAGTCCATACATTGTTAAGACGTGCGCGCGTTTACCGTACGATCTATCCGCAGATGGCCGTTTTCGCGCATGATATGATCGGAACAGAAATCAACGTTTACGGTCGCTTTGAGGATCGCGAGTTGACCGCGCTAGTAGACATCATCGCTGGGATTGACCGGTCGAAGTTGGTACTTGACGTAGGTGCTAACGTTGGAAACCATACATTGTTTTTCGTGCAGCAAGGTTTCGAGCGTGTCCATGCCTTCGAGCCCAACCCGCGGACATCTCGCCTGCTTATGTTCAACACGGAGCTCCATCCGCAGGTGAGGGTGCACCCCTATGGCCTGTCCGCGCGTGACGCGATGCTCGAAGCCATGGTCCCATTAACTAATGTTGGAGGTGCCAGCCTGCAGAAACGGCACCAGGACGCTCACTCAAGCGCGGTGGAGTCGGTAATGTTTGAGATTAAGCGGTTCGATGATCTACCGATCGCGTCGGAGCCGGTCGGACTTCTGAAGATTGACGTCGAAGGTCATGAACCCGAAGCGATTGCGGGCATGCGCACCACGTTAGAGCGCGATGGCCCGTTAGTGCTTTTCGAATGCAACCGAAAAACAGACCGCAGTTCGACCGACCGCCTGCTCACGAGTTTACGTGAACTGGGTTACAATTGCTTTGCCTCTTTAGAGCCGCCTGAATCTGTTATTCCTCAGAGGCTGCCAACTGGACTTCGCCGTCCGCTACGAATTGTTGAGCGACTGCTCTCGCATCGGCGGTTGGCAGCATGTGAACTCAGGCCAATTCAAGAGTTCGCCTTGCGGAACTACCGAATGATAGTAGCCTCTCGGGCCGGGTTTCGTTAATTCGGTATTTGCATAAGGGTTTCTCGATCATCAGCTGAGAACAGCAGCGCAAAAGTGAGCCACCGAAGTGGCGTGATAATCTAGCTGCGGGCAACGTAAAATATTGCCACTTTGGCCCTTGCTGGTTTCAGGGAGGGCGGGAGATTTCAGTTATGGATTTATATTTGGAGGTCCGCCTCGCGCGTCGGGGCGGCATGAGCGAACGGGAGGCTTCGGGATTTCGCATGCGAGCTTGAAGAATAAGATGTTTTCGGTCCCACCCGGATATCAACAGACCCTAGCGGCCCAAGCTGGACGGGTTCACCGGCTGCATCGATCAATGGTTGCAAGCCGACCTCATCCCAGGAAGCAATAACATGGCGAATTCGTTTGGAGTTAGTTTTTTGAAAAGTGGCGCTAGCCTGCTCCTTCTGCAAACGGCGGGCATGGGGCTGTCACTGGGGCTGTCGATTGTCTTGGCGCGCCAACTGGGGCCATCGCAATTTGGGATCTACAGCTATGCCTTGGCGCTAGTGACGCTCATATCCGTTCCGGTACAACTTGGGCTTCCACCACTGGTAGTGCGTGAAACCGCCCGCCTGCTATACGAGAACAACACCAGGCGAATGTTTGCCCTCTGGCGCTGGTCGGGATTGGTTGCCTTCCTAGCCAGCGCGGTGATATTGGCTACTGTGCTGCTACTGGGGTCGTTAATTTTCGCGGCGAACATAACGAAGTCATTGCTGGTAGCGACTGTCTTACTGGTACCGTTGTTGGCTTTGGGGATGTTGCGTGCCGCAGCTCTTCGGGGGTTGGGCCATGTGGTGAAGGGACAAATGCCCGAAACTATAATACGCCCTGCACTAATTCTTTTGCTTCTTCTGGCGATGTTAGGGCTTGGGCGCGAAATCGACGCGTTGTCGGCAATGGTTCTAAATGTTGTCGGAACATCACTGACGTTTGTTTCCGGAGCGTTGATGCTGGCCCGCGCTGCGCCATCGTCTCGATCAGGTATGGCAGAGCCGATCCCCCATTTCGACTGGTTGCGTGCCGCGATGTTCCTTGGGATAACCTCCGCCGCGATGGTAATCAACCGCAACCTAGACATAGCCATGTTAGGCATCCTGCGCAGTGCCACAGAGGTGGGCCAATACAAGGTATCTGTAACGTTGGCGATGGTAAGCGCGACTGCGCTGAATGTGTTGAACCTAGTGCTACAGCCGCAGGTCGCGCGCCTGAACGCGGCTGGAGATATTAACGCGATAAAAAGATTAGTCACCAAGGTCGCGCGACTGAGCTTTGTTGTCGGGCTTAGCGTCGCGACGGTGTTTCTGCTGTTGGGCGAGGAGCTTATCGCCCGAACCTTTGGCACGGAATACTCCGCAGCCTACCCAGCAATGTCAATTTTGATCGCTGGTCAACTTTTCAATACCTGCTTTGGGCCCGTGATGTTGGTGCTCAATATGATGGGACACGAACACACCGCCATGAGGGGCGTAATTATTGCCGCAGGGGGCAACATTGTACTAAATGCGCTGTTAATCCCGCACTTTGGGACGCTCGGCGCGGCGATGGCTACGGCGGCGACGTTTCTGTTGTGGAACGTTCTGCTGAACATCCAAGCGCGGAGGCTACTGGGAATAGACTGCTCAATTGCGGGATGGCATGAAGGGAATCAGGAAGTATGAACCGGCCAAACTTTTTCATTATTGGCGCGCCGAAATGTGGCACAACTTCGCTGGCCAACTGGCTAGCACAGCATCCAAACGTGTACTTTAGCCCAACTAAGGAGCCTCATTACTTCAACAATGACCACAGCCCTACAAATTATCATGATGAGGATAGTTACCTCTCTATGTTCGCGACAGCGCGTCCAGAACAGAGCGCTATCGGTGAGGGGTCGATCTGGTATCTTTTTTCCCGCAATGCGGTAAGTAACATCGAAAATTTCAGTAAGGGGCAGGCGCGGTATATTGTCTGCTTGCGTAATCCAGTGGACATGGCGAGCTCGCTACACGGCCAACTGCTGTCCACTGGCGACGAGAATATATCAGATTTCGTGACTGCATGGGACCTGCAGAATCTACGCAAGTCTGGACAAAGTTTGCCAGCTTTTTCAAGCGAACCTTCGTATCTTCAATACCGCGAGGTCTGCGCACTGGGCACCCAAGTAGACCGTCTGCTGCAAACTGTTCCTCTTGATCGCGTGCACTTCGTGTTATTGGATGATCTATCTCACAATGCCGTTGATGTTTTCGATAGTGTCCTCGCCTTTCTTGATGTTCCGCCAAGCCCTGTTCCCATCGATTTTGCTAAGCTGAACGTCGCACATGTGGCGCGGTTCGAGGTAATTTCACGCGCGATCGCCGTGGCTGGGACGGCTCGGCGGTGGCTCGGTCTCAAAAAAGGCTTCGGTCTACTGAATCGCATGCGTAGGCTTAACAAGCGTAGCTTTGAGCGCAAGCCACTCGATCCTGCTATCCGCCAACGACTGCAAAAGAGTTTTAGGGATGAAGTCGCCTTACTGGAACGGCTGGTCGGGCGGGACTTGTCGCACTGGAAAAACTAATGAGGCGAGAGACTCTGCAGCATGTGGCGTTTTTCATCCCCACACTCGCGGGTGGTGGCGCTGAGCGTGTATTCCTCGACTTACTTGAGCAAGTTCTTTGAGAAGTTGAGCGTGGTGACCTAGTAGTACTGCGCCATACCGCTGCTTTGAAAAAACAAATACCAGAGGGACTGCATTTGATTGATCTAAAAGCGAAGCGCGCTCATAAGGGAGAAGTGCCTTTGATGCTGCGCAACCTCCTGAACCTGTGCTTCTGGAGCCGAACGCTGGGGCTGGGGCCCGTGGGCCTTCTGAAGATCGACGTTGAGGGGCACGAGCCCGAGGGGCTGTCGGGCATAGGCGAGGTGATCGTGGAGGATGACGGCTCAAGCGATGAAACTGCGTCTCGGGTCGGGGACATTCCGCAACTAGAAATGCTGCTGGACCGCGACCTGCCCCTTCGGAGGGAAACATGAGCGATACCTTGTCGCACCTCGCCTTCTTTCTGCCTTCGCTGAGAGGCGGGGGGGCCGAGCGTGTCATGCTGGACGTGGCCCGCGAAGCCGCGAAACACGTGGCCCGCGTAGATCTCGTGCTGGTGAAGCACTCCGGCGCCTATGCTCAGGAAGACCCGGGACAGGTAAACATCATCAACTTGCACGCTTCGCGGTCGCTGGCCAGCGCGCCAAGGCTAGCGGGTTACCTACACCGGGAACGGCCGCAGGCCATCATCTCGGCAATGCCCCATGCCAATATCACCGTTATCTTTGCGGCGCGGCTGGTACGGACCCCCGCCCAAGTCATCATTGGTGAGCATAGCATGATGTCCCGGCACAAGAACGCGGGGCCGAAGATCAAGATGATGCTCCGTGCGGCGCGACTGCTCTACCCAGGTGCCGACAGGGCCATCGCGTGTTCCGAGCAGGCGCTGGACGCGATGGTTCAGTTCACCGGTTTCCCGCGCGTCCGGGCAAAAGTGATACACAACCCCATCGACCTCGAGCGCATCCACGACCTGCGCGACCGGGCCCCAACGCACGCCTGGTTGTCGGATAAGGTGACGCCGGTGATAGTCACCGCTGGGCGTCTGGTGGTAGAGAAGGATCAGGAGACCCTAGTCCGGGCGCTGGCGGCTATGAACCGGACGGAATCCCGCCTTGTGATCTTCGGCGAAGGGCCGCTGCGCGCGCACCTCGAAGCCCTGCGCGACGATCTCGGGTTGCAGGACAGGGTTGACCTGCCCGGGTTTGTGGCCAATCCCTACGCTGAGATCGCGCGGGCGGACGTCTTGGCCCTGCCGTCGAAATCCGAGGGTTTTGCGAACGTGGTCATCGAGGCGCTGGCCTGCGACACGCCGGTCGTCGCCACCTGCGGCACCGGGGGCATTGCGGACAGTCTGGATGACGGACGGACGGTCCGACTGGTCAACATCGGTGATGAAAGAGCAATGGCGTCAGCCCTCGATACTTGCCTGGCCAGCCCGCTGACTGACGGGGCCATGCAGGCGATCGCCGGGCGTTTCTCTCTGACGCGCGGGTGGGAAGAGTACCGGGATGTGGTGCTTGCTGCACTAGCGGATACGGGACGCTAAGCCATGGCAGGACTGAAGAACCGCATCAAGAGCCTCGTGCCCGACAGCCTGCTGCTGGGCCAGCTGGTGCTGCGCCGCGCCTGTGCTTGGCAGCAGGCCGGGCTAATCTTCGTACATGTGCCCAAGAACGGTGGCACCTCGATCAACAGCGCAGTCTACGGCCGCTTTATGGGTCATTTTCGGGTACGTGACATCGAGCGCGTTCGCCCCGACTTATTGCGAAGCTTACCTTCTTTTGCCGTCACCCGGAACCCGTGGGCTAGGGCTTATTCCGCCTGGAATTTCGTGCGAGAGGGTGCTGCAATGAAAGACGGTGCCCAGATCCGCGACCCTGCACGATACCAGGTGCCCGAGTTCGATAGTTTTGAGCGCTTTGTGCTAGAATGGTTGCCGAGCCACGACCTGAACCGCGAGGACTACGTCTTCCGTCCCCAACTCCAATTCCTGCTGAACAGGAAGGGTGAGACCGGCGTAAGCCACTTGGGCCGAATTGAGGAGCCGGGCAGTTACCTGCCGTTTCTCGAAGAGAGCCTTGGCCGCCGGATCGACATCCGGCATCTCAACCGCACCGCAGATCCCTTCCGCTACCGGGAGGCCTACACCCCCGAGATGCGCGACTCTCTCACCCGCTGCTACGCGGCTGACATGGAAAAACTTGACTATGACTTCTGAGATCCGGAAACCCATTGTTATGCACATCATCACTTGCCTATGGTACTCGTATTACAATGTCCGAAACTTAATCCTAATTTGTCGCCATTATGGCTCTAAAGGAGTATCCGCGAAGACAGTGTCATTGAAACTTATACAGTCTTGTCTTCGGACATTTCTGTTCGAAGACAAGAAAATTACGCGTCTCTACATGATCTATTTGGGTGTTCTCGCTGGGATCCGCAATGAAAGTGGCCCAAGGGGTCCCTTACTATGACAAGTAAGCAAACAAACAAAGATATTATTGAACTACAAGCTGAACGGCAAATAGGGCATGCTGGACGGTCAAAGGTTTCGACGACCTTTTGCTCGCAAGTTCAAGGGAAGCGCTTTGTACCGCTGCTTGTCGATCTCATGAAAAAGCGGAAAAGGGGCTGATGCTTTATTTCAGCCTAGCTAATGTGCTGTTCCTGCTGCGTTACGCGCTCGCGCACTCACAGGGTTTGAGCAGGCAACTCTATTACTCCGTTCTGTTCGGTCTTTTTCTGTTCTCGGCCTTCCGCTTCCAGGTTGGCTGTGACTGGTCCGGATACTACTACCAGTACTTGGCTGCCAACGATATCGACTGGTCGTTTCTCACGGGCCATCGCGAGCCGATCTGGTGGGCAATCCTTGGCTGGATCCGGAATATGGGTCTGCCCTACCCGGTTGCCAATATTGTCTCGAGCGCTGTATTTTTTATTGGAGTGCACGTGCTGGCGCGGCGACAGCCCGATCCGCTGGGTTTTCTTGTGCTGTTATTTCCGATCCTGATCATCAACTTGCCGATGTCGGGCATCCGGCAGGGCGCGGCCATCGGTCTGGCTTGCATCGCGTTTGCAGCCTTTATCGACCGCCGTCCGATCTGGTTTGCGATTTGGGTGGTCGCCGCAGCTGGGTTTCACGCAAGTGCTATGATCTTCCTGCTTCTATTGCCGGTGGCCATGGGACGCTACACCAACTCGCGTTTGGTCATAGCAGCACTTCTTGCCGGTCCCGGTGCAATTTTGCTTGCCAGCAGCGAAAGTTCGGAGATCGCGATCAGCCGTTATATCGAAACAGATGTTGAGGCTTTTGGTGCAGTCTTTCGGATTGGCATCCTTAGCCTGTCGGCGCTCTATTTCTTCATCTTCATCCGAAAAAAATGGATGCGGACTTTTCCACAAGACTACAGCATTGTCAGCATCGGTGCGATCGGAATGGTGCTGTTGCTTTTTCTGGTCCCCGTCTCCAGTGTTATCGGTGACCGGTTAGGATACTATCTGATCCCGATCCAAGCGATGATTTTCGCGCGGATCCCGTATTTGCCCTTCAAGTTCAATCACGCGCTGCATTCCGCGTTCCCTTATCTGCTGCTATTGCTTGTATTTGGTGTCTGGACCCAGATTTCGGGGCATTTTCAGCGATGCTACATCCCATATAACAACTGGATTTTTGGGCTGCCTGGCGGGGATATTTTGAGATGATGCGGCTGCACGCGGACAAACTGAGATGAAGGCTTACCGGCACCCATGCCAGCCTGTTGGATGCGGGTAATTTCGTGCGCACGCTGCAATCCCGCCAGGGCCTGCAAACCGGCAGTCCGGACGAGATTGCCTTTGCCAAGGACTGGATTGATGCCAAGGCACTTTCCGACCGCGCCACTCGCTTCGCAAAGAACGATTACGGCGCCTATCTCGAACCCCTTCTCAGCTGATCATTGATAACCTTAAATGCGCTGATTAAACTTTTACAGAACATTTAGTTGCAGGCGCGCGCCTGGTCACGCAGCACTGCATAATCAGCTAGCCATTCGGTAATCATGGCCCCGTCCGGCAGCGCCGCCAACTCCTCCGCGACACGCACTTGCTCAGCCCGGCTGTACCCCACCACAGGCGGACATGCGCCGAGCCGGGCGTCAGAACCCGCCTTCGCGCAGGCGGTCAACAAGATCGTCGCGGCTGCGAGGGCGGCGAGTGGCCGCGTCCAGCATCTGACGTTGAATTGCATCATTGCACTCCAGGTTTTCCAGTCGCTCGGCGGCGCGGCCTGCGTGCTCGCCCGTACGGCGTAGGTTGATCAGAAATAGCGTGATTGTCAGCGCGACGAGGGCGAAACCAGCCGCCCGCCGCGCCCAGGGCCGGGCAAGGATCCCGGCCAGCAGGTTAACCCACATCAGCGCCGCCCCCGTTTCCAGTCATCGAGCCGCGCGTAGATCGCGACCGCGATCCCGCAGAAAGCTACTGTGATGAACACCCAGCGCAGCGTAAGCGGTGTTGCGATCACACGGTTTGGACGTAGTTCGTATCCGTCCGGTCTGACTGCTGTTGATTTATTCAGCCGTCCAGTT
>TARA_R110002012_G_scaffold94354_5_pt1 | contig 32381 bp, 30 predicted proteins | sample TARA_R110002012 | Tara Oceans TARA_R110002012 (sample SAMEA4396515) | marine metagenome | biome: Westerlies Biome; feature: [DCM] deep chlorophyll maximum layer (ENVO:01000326); material: water (ENVO:00002006), including particulate matter (ENVO:01000060) such as... | depth 40 m
ATCTAAACTTGTGGCGAGAGCTTTTAAACTTTCAACCACATCTTCTCCGAAAAAAGCGGGATCGCCGAGAATGAATGCGATTTCATCAATCTTTTCATTCAAAACTTCCGCAATATCCTCAACTAAACGATGGACTATTGGTTTTCCTGCAACGGGAATTAATGGTTTTGGTATTGTGAGTGTATGTGGGCGAAGACGGCTTCCGCGGCCTGCCATTGGGACTATTATTTTCATTTTTTTTAATTGAATTCAATTTTTATTTCACGCCAGTACTTCCGAAACCTCCCGCACCGCGTGAAGTTTCAGCAAGTTCTTCCACTTCTTCCCAATCGGCGCGTTCGTGTTTTGCGATTACCAATTGTGCAATGCGCTCACCGTGTTCAATGGTGAAATCTTCATTGGAAAGGTTTACTAAAATTACCCCAATCTCGCCACGATAATCGGCATCGATGGTTCCGGGAGAATTTAGAACGGTAATTCCTTTTTTTGCTGCCAGACCACTGCGGGGGCGCACTTGGGCTTCGTAGCCGATTGGTAACTCTATAAAAAGCCCCGTTTTTACAATGGCGCGCTGTAAGGGTTTTAATGTTGAGGGACCTTCAACGCAGGCACGTAAATCCATTCCCGCAGAAGCGATTGTTTCGTATGAAGGCAATGGGTGATTGGATTTGTTGATTATTTTTATTTTCATGGAATTATTTTCGAATGATTTTTAAAAATTCCTTCTTTTCAGAATAGAACATAATTACGGCAAACACTATTAACAACGCAGTTCCAAGCCAGATATTTCCGTTGAATGCGTAAAAGGAAATTGCCGAAAAACCAATGGCCAACAACAAATAACCGCATATTTTTTTCACTTGGTACGGAACGTCATAATACTTGCGACCGTAAAGATACGAAAGCACCATCATACTGCCATAGGCCGAAAGAGTTGCAATTGCTGAGCCCATATATCCTATAATAGGGATTAAAATATAGTTTAGCACAAGTGTTACAACAGCTGCGAAGACTGAAATATATGCCCCATATTTTGTTCGGTCCGTAACTTTGTACCAAACAGAAAGGTTGTGGTAAACTCCCAAAAAAAGGTTTGCCAAAAGGATGAGCGGAACGATTTTTAAAGCTTCCCAGTATTGGCTGTTTGGGATTAAAATATGTTTGAAAACGTCTATATACACTACAACTACCAAAAGAATCAAACACCCAAAAAGCGTAAAATATTTTGTGATTGTGGCATAGGTGTTTTTTGCGTTTTCATGACCGGAATGATTGAAGAAAAAGGGTTCAATTCCCAAACGAAATGCCATCACGAAAAGCGTCATAAACATACCCAGTTTATAACAAGCGGAATAAAGCCCCACTTGTGTTTCGGCAATATTTTCAGGTAATAAATATTTCAGTAGAATTCTGTCAAAAGCTTCATTTACACTGAAAGCTATTCCTGCAATTAGCACGGGAATGGCGTATTTCATCATTTGTTTCCAAATAATCTTGTTGAAACCGAAACCTATTTTCACATAAAGCGGGAGCAAAACCAATAGCGTTACTGCGCTCGCAATTAAATTCGCGATAAAAACATAAGCCACTTTGTTTTCGGAAAACCAAAGGGTGTTCCAATAATCACTAGTTTCCGCAAGTTTTGGAAGCATTAAAAGGAAAAAAAGATTGAAAGCGAGATTGATGACTACGTTGAAAATTTTAACCACCGCATAACGCATAGGCCTTTCGTTTACACGAAACCACGCAAAAGGTAATACAACCAAAGCATCCAAAGCAAGAATTAGTAAACCATAGGTTACATATTCGGTTTTAAATTCAGAAACTTTGGCGATGTGGTTTGTGAAAAGAAGCGTAATCCCCAAGAAAATCAAAGTAGACACCGCAATTGATGTAAGTGTAGTAGATTGTACAATTTTTTGCTTATCTGCATCTTTGGTGATAAACCTAAAAAATGCTGTTTCCATTCCGTAGCTTAACAAAACATTTCCTAAAATAAGGTAAGCCATTAGTGTTGCATAAATACCGTATTCTTCGGGAAGCATGACAGATGTGTAAAGCGGCACGAGAATAACTGCCAAAACACGGGGTAGCACGGTGGCCAAACCGTAAATAAAAGTTTGCTTAAAAAGTTTTTTGAAAACGCTCAATGGAGTGCAGTTTTATAGCGCAAAAGTATTGAAAATATCGGGGATTGAAGTATTTAATACGATGCATCTCACTGAAAAAGATTGCCTATTTCTTTTGGAATTTTTGTAGGCTTAAAAGTTTCGCCGTCCAAAAAACACCAAAGTGTTTTTGCATCCACGATGGTTTTATTATCAGAAAGGCGAATTATTTTATAGTGCCGTTCGCTTTTTACACCCTCATAATTGTCAATCCAGGTTTGTGTTTCAAGCTCTTCACCTAAAAAGGAAGGGTTTTTATAGGAAATAAAATGGTTTAGCACCACCCAAACATACTGTTTACGCTGTGCTGGGGTAGTTTTTGAAACCCAATGCGCTTCCGCAGCATCAAGGCACCATTGTAGATAGGTAATATTGTTTACATGGTTTAAGCCATCAATGGCTGAGGCTGGAACCGTAAAACGATGTTTGAAAACTTCAGCATTCAAAATCCAAGGATTAGTTTAGCTATTAAAAAGTAGGTTAATATGCCGAAAACGTCATTGCTGGTGGTGATAAAAGGACCCGTTGCAACTGCAGGGTCGATTCCCCTTTTATCTAAAATAATTGGAATAAAAGTTCCGATTAAGGCAGCCAAAAGAATTACGGTAATTAATGCAATACCAATGCTTATAGATTCTAAATACGTAGTGAAAAATAAAAAATGGCTTATCACCAAAACTACCAAAGCAATGGCAAGGCCATTAACGAGCGCCAAACCAGATTCACGAAGCAAGCGCGAAATAATGTTACCTTTTAGTGTATCATTAGCCAATCCCTGTACAACAATAGCACTGGACTGAACACCTACGTTACCAGCAGTTGCTTGAATTAGCGGCACAAAAATAAGTAGCTTGGGAAAATTTTCTAGAATAGTTTGAAAGCTTGCAATAATACTGGCAGCACCAAGGCCACCGAGCATTCCAATTAAAAGCCACGGCAAGCGTGCGCGAGTTTGTTTTATAATTCCATCATCGGCCTCAACGTCCTGGCTAATACCCGCTGCCATTTGGTAATCTTTCTCGGCTTCTTCCTTTATGAAATCTACAATATCGTCGATAGTAATTCTACCTACCAAAACTCCTTGCTCATCAACTACCGGGATGGCTTCCAAATCGTATTTCTGCATAATTCGTGCAACATCCTCGGCTTCGGTATGTACGTTTACATAATCTACTTTTGGAATATAAATATCGCTTATATGCGCTCTTTCTGGTGCGGTAAGCAGGTCTTTTAACGAAAGTCTTCCTTTTAGCTTCCCGTATTTGTCTGTAACATAAATGGAATGTACTCGCGTCACATTTTCAGCCTGACGGCGCATTTCACGAACGCATCCGGCAACAGTCCAAGTCTCCTTAACGCGCACCAATTCTTTCGCCATTAGGCCCCCAGCGGTATCTTCATCATATCGTAAAAGGTCTACAATATCCGCAGCGTGGTCTTCGTCTTCAATGTGGTCAATTACCTGCTTTTGGATATCGTCATCTAGCTCAGCGATAATATCGGCAGCATCATCGGTGTCCATTTCGTCAAGCTCATCGGCAATTTCTGAAGGGGAAAGGTTGTCCAGAATTCGCTCGCGGAAATCATCGTCCAGTTCCATCAATGCTTCACTGGTAATTTCGCTATCAAGCAGTTTAACCAAATAGGTGGCTTCTTCGTGATTCAGTTCCTGAAGCAGCTCGGCAACATCGGCAAAGTGAAAATCGTCCAAGAGCCCTTTCAGTGCATCACCATCATTATTGGCGATGTACTGCTCAATTTGCTCTATAAACTCTTCGGTCAGTTCAAATTGCATCTGTTTCCAGTTTTTGAGTGAGGGCTATAAATTGTGAAACGGAAAGTTGTTCCGGGCGTAGGCCAAAGATAGCATCTTCTTTTATTTTATCGGAAAGATTGAAGGATTTTAAACTGTTGCGAAGTGTTTTTCTTCGCTGCTGAAAAGCTGTCTTTACAACCTTATATAGCATTTTTTCGTCACAAGGCAGTGAAATATTTTCTTTTCTCCGAAGGCGAAGTACGCCACTGTCTACTTTTGGCGGCGGATTAAAAACCGAGGGAGGCACGGTGAACAAATATTCGGCATCGTAAAATGCTTGTGCCAAAACCGATAGAATGCCGTAGGCTTTGCTACCTTCTTTTTCACAAATGCGTTGTGCCACTTCTTTTTGAAACATACCTGTAAACTCTGGAATTTGCTCTTTCAATTCCAACATTTTAAAAACAATCTGGGTTGAAATATTATATGGAAAATTGCCTGTAATTGCGAATTGTTCTTGTCCAAAAAGTTTTGAAAGATCATATTTCAAAAAGTCTGCTTCAAGGATTTTGAGGTTCTTGTGAGGATAATTTTCTTCCAGATATGCAATGGATTCTGTGTCAAGATCCATCGCTATGACCTCTATATCTTTTTGGATTAAATATTTTGTAAGCACGCCCATTCCGGGACCTATTTCCAATACGTTTTTATAGCCTTCAAGCGTCAACGTATCTCCAATTTTTTCGGCAATAGCTTCATCCTTCAGAAAATGCTGGCCTAAGTGTTTTTTGGCACGTACTTCTTTCCCCATTAGTGTTCACTTACAATCTCAAGTTCTGTCCTAAAAGCAACAAATTTTCCTTCAAACGGCTTGCTCTGTGCGCGAAGTTCTACAGCATTTTCGGCATAATATTTCTGAAGTGTTTCTTTACTATCTGTAGTATATTGAACTGCGTAGGTCAAGCCGCCCATTTCTTCCTCAACCATAACACGAGTCATCAATGCTTTGCTGAACTTTCCTGTGGCGAGCATAGCTGGTATATGTTCGGTCTTCATCCATTGCAACCAGCGGTCGTGAATAGTTTCGTCTATGTTTATGGTTACGTTGTATATATACATTTTCTTAAAATTTCAAAATTTAAACACCATATTCCAAAGGTATTCTAAGAATATATTGTAGTCCGATTTGGAATTTTTATCTAGGTGATTAATTAATTACATCCCCGCGCAAAGCACGATATTTTTTCCGTGCATCTACAAAATAAATACTATCTGCAAAGTTGAAAATAATCGCTTCGTATTGTGCTTTCGCCTTATCTGGCTGACCCAGCTTATCTTCGTATATTTTTGCAAGGCGGTAATGCGCATCGTCTGCCAAAATATCTTCGTTGTAGAACTCTATTATTTTGAGATAGTTGGCTTCGGCTTGCTGGTATTTGCCTTGCTTTTCATAAATCTCACCTTGCTTCAACAATGCTTCGTCTTCTATTTTTTCACCTTTGTGGTTTGTTAAAATATCTTCCAAGGTATCAATAGCTTCTGAATTTCTATCCTGAAAAGCCAAAAGATCTGCTCGCGCATATTTTTTCAGAGCGGTTTGGGTAGAATCTTCCAAAGAGTTATCGCGAATCAGCAAACTGAGTTGCATGGCATCGTTCGCCATTAATTGCGAAGTAGATTTTTTCAAAACGTCCAATTGCACTTGTGCCCATTCAAAATCGCCCTTAAAATAGCTGGTGCGAGCTACTTTAAAACGCGCTTCTTGCGCCAGTACATCACTCTGTACTTTTTTCTGGATTTGGGAATAATAAATCAATGCTTCATTAAATTTTTCGTCAAAAACCAAAATATCTGCCAGTTCCATTTTTACCCGTGCTTCCTGATAAGCCGTTAAATTTTGTTTTGCCAAATTTTTTAAATTTTCTATGGCAGCTTCTTTTTTATTGCTTTGGAAAGCTAAAAAGTGATTGTAGTCTATTTGCAGCAAATAGGTTTCGCGGTTTCTTCCAAATTCATCCAAAAGGTTTTCAAACTTTTTTTCCACCTCAGCATATTGTTTGGGAGTGGCGGTTTTTACTTCCATCTTCATCAAAATTTGATTGCCCTGCAGTTTATTTTGTGGTGTATAGGAATTGTCAATTATGTAATTTACTACTTCTCTCCCCACTTCATAATCTTCATCTGCTATTGCAATGTAGGCGAGTTCGGTAATTCCGCCAAGGTCTTCACCAATACGTTTATAGATTGCTTTTTCTTGTATAAATGCTTTTTTGTATTCTTTTTGTTGAATAAATAACCAACTAAGCAATTCATTATAAAGAATATCTGGATTCTGCTGGGAACGCTGTAGCAATGTTTTTTTCAATAATAAGTTAGCTTCGTTACTAGGATCTTCGGTAGTGTAGAGGCTAAAATAACGCTGTGCGGCTCCTTTAAAGGCATTGTTTTTTTCAACAAGGCCTAGATAACTGTCAAACATTTTTTCCAATTTTCCCTGTTCGCCGTAAATCTGTGCGAGCTGCATATTGAAATCCAATTTATCGCTGAGCGACATAGCTTTTTCATATGCAGTAACGGCTTCTTCCAATAGACTGTACTTCTCAAAAGTACTGCCTATGTTATAGGAAAAATTAGGGTTTGTCTCAATTGCCTCGATGGCTTTGTTATAATTTAAAGATGCAAGTTCGGGCTGGTTTTGAAGTGAATAGTTATAACCCAATTCTACGTATAATTGCGGAAAATTTCTGCCGCTGTCCAATTTTTCTTTTATTAGGCGTTCGGCTTCGGTGAAATTTTCAAGTTGCTGGTTGCTTTGCACCATACCCATAAAATAATCGAGGCGATAGGGGCTTTCTTTGTTCAGTTTTTCATAGATGCGTAAGGATTTTTCAAACTGGCCTTGTTCAAAATAATTTTTTGCCAAAGCATCGCTCTGCGCATAGCTTGCGGCAACAGTAAAAAGGAATAGTATAAAAAGAATATTACGCATGCCGTAAATATAAACAAATGACCCGATAGCCGTAAGGTTCAAAGTAGATTTATCAAAAATAGGACCGTAAACGGCCATTTTAGATTTTTTGGATGTATCGTTTTTAAATAAAAAAAGGGACTGCGATTAAGCAAGTCCCCTCTTTTCAACATTAAACAATCTCCTCTTATTGTTTAATGAATTTATATGTGGCTGATTGGCCATTTATGGCTAATTTCAAAATATAAACTCCTGGCTTAAGAGATGCAACGTCTAGTGTTGCGTTATTTTGATTAGGCGAATCTTCCAATACTTTTTGACCGAGGATGGAATAAATTGAAAGGTGCTCAATTACATTTTTGGATGAAAAGTTCAGGGTTTCTGATGTAGGATTTGGATAGAATTTGAAATCTTCAAAAGTATTTTCACCTACTGAAAGATCAGACTTTGCGTCATAATAAAGCCCATAACCGAAGGATCCTCCCCCGCTTGTTCCGGCAAAAGCCAAACATGGCAATTGGTCATTTGTTTCAGCAATAACAGAGGCAAAACCATCAAAAACATTTAACCCGGTGTCGCCCACTCCTTCAAAGGGACCAAAACCAGTACCGTCGTATTGAAAGGAACGATTTAAATCGTCTTCAGAATCATCAATATCATCTCGTACATATGCGGTTTCAATGGTTTCTGTACCCACTTTGCTCATCCAGGTATCTATGTGCGCAATGTTTGCGTCACTTCCCGCACCTATATAATTTATAGGTACGTAAGCAGCACCATTTTCACGGCGATATGCTTGGCCAGTGTATGAATCTGAACTTCCGGCGGCTCGTGAAGAGGTTATTACTAATACTTCGTCTGAAGCAAAATCTTTTCTAGCTGCTCTTATTGTTGGGTTCAAACTTTCTGTTGTAGCTCCCGTTTCGATGATTTCATTTGCCCCCCATGAGGCGGGATCATTGTAATTGGAATTTGCTGCCGTATACAAATTTCCAGAAGTCGCTCCAGTGAATGCTGTGTAACAGCCACCGTTTAATCCATAGGTGAATTCTACCTGTTGGCCGCAAAGGCCAAGAGATATTTCGTCAACCCAATCAAAACCATAGCTTCCAGCAGTACTTCTTGCAGAAAAAACTTCAGTACAACTGGTGGTTTTTTCATACGTTGCAAAAACTCTTTGGGCATTGGTGTTTCCAGGAAAATTACGATCTACGCCAAAATCGGTCACGTTGCTGGCAATTACTTGGGCATCAAAAGCACCCGTTGCCATATTCCAACGCCATACTTGGAAATTTTCGGAATCGGTAACTAAATAGGCTAACAAATACTCATCGCCAGCGCCATCCATGCTGATAATCTGCATTTTTCGCATAGCGGCTGTTACACCTACTTTTTTCCATTCATTAAAAGTTTGCCCGTAATTGGTTGAACGATAAATATATATTGAGTCAAATGTTCCACCAAAGTCGATAAGATTTTCGTATGCGCCAATATAGATGTCGCCGTCTCCAGTAACGTCCATATCTACACCATCTATATAGTCATCCCGTAAAAAGTGGTCTGCACCCCAATCTTCTGGAATTTCAGGTAGGCCATCTCTTTCTAATAATTGCGTAGGGTAGGATATGCCATTGAAGGGCAAATTTTCTACTGTTTCGGGCAGTCTGTTGGTTACTATTGGCTTATAGAGGACTGCCACGTTGGGGTCAATTTCCTGCCAAGCGTTTTTAATTGCAATACGGTTTGCATTTATTTCTGCAGCCGTTCCATTTTGTTCAAGAGCTTTAGCTTGTTGGTACAAGGCTTCAAGTTCTGGTGTTCTTTCAGGAATAATTACACTATTCCCGTTAAAGTCTGATTGTGCTATACCCGTGATTATACAAAGTGAGCACATTAAAAAAGTAATTGCATTTTTCATGATTACATGTTTTTTAATTAATACTTGTTTATTTCACTTTATAATCGAGGAGTTTACTAATGAGTGATTTAAAAACTTAAGACAAATCTAAGTTGACATTTCAGGAAGCATTATAATTATTGTACCAATCCCTATAACAGATGTAACATCCATGAAAAAAGCCGAAAAACTACTGTGTTTTCGGCTTCATTCTTATTAAAAATTGGGTTCTTTATCCCAGTTTTTCAATGTCTAGATCTTCGATAGCATCCCAAGTTTCGTCTAAATCCATATTGGTTCCGTTTGCTTCCAGATAGAAGCGGTTGCCTTCCATAAGTTGGATCTTACTTTTATTGTTGCCAGTTCGATACTCCTCAATGGCTTTTTTGCCATTTTTGGTAACCGTTCTTCGGGATCCGTTTTCATCTTCCTCTTCAAAATCTTGCGACATTACCATCCTGATACCTGCCGTTGCAGCTGCGCCCACTTGGCCGGCGCCATCAATAATGCTTATGGAAAACTTTTTTGATTTGTCTTCATTAGCATAAGCGGCTTCAATGGAGGATATATTCATCATTCCTGCTTGCCCTGCCTTATAGCTTATGCGTTTCATTCCTTCTACTTCTTCGGGAAGCCAAGATTTTAATTCTTCATTTGTTAGTGGTGTAGTTTCCTGAAGTTCTTTAATATCATCCTGCATTTTGGTCATTTCCTGTACCGCATTGGTAGAATTGGAAACAGCATCCTTGGTTTCCTTAATTTTTTTGCTCACGGGATTGTCCTTACAGCTTAATAAAACCGAAAAAACAAATAAAGCCAGTACATACTTTTTCATAATTGAAAATTTTAGTTAGTGAATAATTTGTTGAATTGCAGCACTAATATAATCAATATCAGTAAAATAAGCAGTGATTAAAATGAAGAAGATGTTTTGATAACTACATTTCCGAAGCCAGTTTTTCGAGCGCTGTGTACCAATTTTCACCAAACTTTCGGATAAGGGCCGTTTTTACAAATTTGTAAACGGGCACTTGCAATTCTTTGCCCAAGGTACAGGCATCGTCACAAATAGGCCAGCGGTGGTAGTTTACTGCGGAAAACTCACTATAATCCTGAACGCGAACAGGGTAGAGGTGGCAAGATATTGGTTTCCTAAAATCTATAGAGCCAGCATTAAATGCATCTTCAATTCCGCAACTAGCAATGCCTTTATCTGTAAAGGTCACGTAAGCACATTCTTTACCTTCAACTAACGGAGTTTCCAATTCATCAAGATCAGTTTTGATGTACGTGCCTTGTTGTTCAATGGCAGCAATCCCTTCTGGGCGAAGAAAAGGTTTCACTTTGGGGTATATTTCCTTAAGAATTGCTACTTCTTCTTCAGTGACAGGAGCACCCGCTTCGCCTTCAATACAACACGCCCCCTTGCACGCATTGAGGTTGCACACAAAATCTTTTTCGATAATGTCTTCAGAAACGATTGTTTTTCCCAGTTGAAACATGCGGCAAATATAGCTTCTTTACTTATTGTACGTAATAGAAATTATACTTTTATTAACGATAGATAAGGTTAGGGCATCAAATTTAATTGTCTAATTTTGCGCCCTCAAAAAAAATGTGATGGTTTTAAATTTTAAGGAAATAGTTACGGCTACTATGGTTCTTTTTGCGGTAATAGATATAATAGGAAATATTCCTATTATAATTGGGCTGCGCGAAAAGGCAGGACATATTAATTCGGGCAAGGCTTCTATAATTGCCGCCATAGTGATGATTGTTTTTCTTTTTTTGGGAGAAAGTATCTTAAAATTGATTGGTGTAAATGTTAATGAGTTTGCGGTGGCGGGTGCGCTTATACTTTTCTTCATTGCGCTGGAAATGATCTTGGGTGTTACGCTTTTTAAAGAAGCAGATGCAAGTCCAGATTTGGCATCTATATTTCCATTGGCATTTCCGCTATTGGCAGGACCCGGAAGTTTGACCACATTGCTTTCGCTACGTGCAGAATATGCTATTCAAAATATAATTGTTGCAATATTGGTAAACATTGTAATTATTTTTGTAGTTCTTAAAACATCAGGCAAATTGCAACGTTTTCTGGGAAAGAACGGAATTGCGGTAATCCAAAAAATATTTGGTGTAATTTTGCTGGCGATTGCAGTGAAGCTCTTCACTTCAAATATTCAAGAATTGTTTAATTAATTTATAATGAAAATACTTATTTACATTTTGATAGCCTTAGCCACAGGATTGGTAATTTTTAATGCTACTAAATTAGATTTCGGCAATTTATTTGAAGGAGACAGTGCCGTAGCCGCAATTAGTATTTTGGCAGGTCTTTGTGCAATTTTAATGCTGGGCATATTGTTAATTTCCAAGAACATTGCTGCACGCACTAAGAAGTAGTAGGCCTTTAATTTTTTTCCAAATGGTTATTGGCCTCCAGCTCCAAAACTTTTAGGAGCATAGGGTCATTTTCGTTAAGAATAATTTCATACTCATTTGGCCCAAAAAGCTGCTGGGCAATGTTTGCTTTTAGTGTTCTTTTTAACTCTTCGGTGTAGTTAGAAAGGTCTATTTGCGCTTCGTTAAACTTGGCGTATTCAATAAATTCTTTGGAGAGCGTATCGTTCACGGTGAAGTTTTTTCTGAAATCGTCAAATTTCATTCCTTTAAAAACAGCTCGGTTTTTTTCAAGGTATTCAAAAATGAAATAGCTCATAAAGCCACTTCTGGAAACATATTGAAGGGTCTCATTCTCAACGCTCGTATCTTTCGGAACAAAAACATCCGGAATAATTCCACCGCCACCATAAACTACTTTTCCTTTGGGTGTTTTATATTTCAGTGAATCGGCTACTTTTATGCTGTCTGCATGGATTAACTCGCCATTGCGGTAGCGTTTTTCGTAATCACTATAATAGGTGTCATTACCATTTCCATAAGGACGCTGAATGGAACGGCCAGTTGGCGTATAGTAGCGGGCAATTGTTAATCGCACCGCGCTGCCATCACCCAGAGACATTTCACGCTGCACCAATCCTTTCCCGAAAGAGCGGCGGCCTATAATGGTTCCTTTGTCGTTATCCTGTAATGCGCCGGCTACAATCTCACTGGCAGAAGCAGAATTCTCATTAATTAACACGTATAACTTTCCGTGCTCAAAATCGCCACGACGGGTCGCGTAGGATTTGTTTATATCGCCACTTTTATTTTTTGTGATGAGCACTAATTTGTCATCTTCCAAAAATTCATCTACCACACGTTCTGCGGTTGAAATGTATCCTCCCGGATTATTGCGAAGATCCAAAACCAGTTTTTTGATGCCTTGGTCTTTAAGTTTATCCAGTGCAGATTCAAATTCCTTAAAAGTGGTTTCGGAAAAGCGGTTGATTTTAATATAGCCCAAATCATCATCCAGTTTATAGGATGCATCCACACTAACAAGCGGCACTTGTTTTCTTCTAACTTTTAACTCCAATATTTTTTTTTCGCTAGGGCGGTAAACATCCAAAGCTACTTTGCTGTTTATTTCGCCTTTTAAATAATTTGAAATGCTATCGCGATTTACCAATTCGCCAAAAAGTTTTTTGCCATCGGCATAGAGAATTCTATCACCCCCCTTTATACCTGCTTTTTCGGCGGGCCCACCTTCAATGGAACGGATTACGGCTATGGTGTCTTTATAGATATAGAAACTAACCCCAATGCCTGTAAAAGCGCCGCGCATATCATCGGCATTGTGCTGGTACTCGCTTTTAGGAATATATACGGAATGTGGGTCGAGGTTTTCAAGAATTCCGTTTACTGTAACATCAACAATACTATCGGTGTTAACATTGTCAACATATTCATAATCTATATAATCTATGAGCCGGTTAAGCTTATCTTTCTTGGAATTTGTAGCAAAAATTTTTTCGGTGTTATCGTTGAAATTTAGTTTTGATCCAATAAAAACACCTGCGGCCAGTGCCAGTCCAATCCATAGGGGCAAGTATTTTTTTTGATTTCCCATTATTCTAAATCCAAATCTGTAATGTGCTGTATGGTTACTCCCGCTTTTTCTAAAAAGGCTATGCCGGAGTTGTCTTTATATTCATTGTGATAAACCATTCTTTTTATACCCGCTTGGTGTATCAATTTGCTACACTCCTTGCAAGGCGACATTGTTATGTAAAGTGTTGCTCCTTGACAGGCCTGCGTACTTGAAGCTACTTTTAAAATTGCATTTGCTTCTGCATGAAGCACATACCACTTGGTGTATCCTTCTTCATCTTCGCAAATGTTTTCAAAACCTGTGGGAGTGCCGTTGTAACCATCACTGATGATCATTTTATCTTTTACAATAAGTGCGCCAACCTGTCTTCGCTTACAATAAGAAAGCTTGCTCCATTCTTGGGCCATCCGTAGATACGCAATATCATATTTGCGTTGTTTGCTGTCCTTCATACTATTATATAGGTAGCGAAATTACTTTGAAGTTACGCCACTGCCAAAAAAAATGTTGTTAAGTTATTGCCAAATGAGTAGAAGGGAAGATGTATTTAAAAAAATCTTAAGTATTATTTTTCTGAAGTTATGCTTTTCTGAATTTAAAAAATCCAATTATTGATGAGCATTGGGATAATCATTCCGATAACTAAGGAAGAAACTACTAAAACCCAATCGCGCTTGTTGAAGCGGAAGATGGTTTGGAAGATAAATGCGATGATTAATATAATGATTACCACAATAATTTGCGCGGTTTCAATACCGAGTGCAAATTCCAGCAATGGCAAAATGCCGCCATCGTTATGCAATGCCGTGAAAAAAGATGCAAAACCCAGCCCGTGAATCAATCCAAAGAAAATGGTAACAATATAGAAAATGCCCATTTTTTCCACTTTCTTTTCTTTTCCTGCGGTAAATAGATTAAAAAGTGCCGTAACTAAAATTGTTACAGGAATCAAAAACTCGATAACCTTACTTGAAACACTTACCACATTATAGCTGGCCAAAAGAAGGGAAATAGTGTGTCCAACGGTAAACATAGTCACCAAAAGCAACAACCTTTTCCACGAAGAAAAAGTATATGCCGCACAGAGCACAATTAAAAAGAGAACGTGATCGTAAGCCTTCCAGTCCAATACGTGGTGAAGGCCAAGGTTAAAATACAACCAGAAATCAGACATTGGGGAGATAGGGTTTTCAAGGTTTGCCCAAATATAATGATTGTAGGTAAAATTTCATATATTTAATTAGATTTCTAAATATTTCAATTATGAAGAAAACTACGCTGTTTTTTTTAACGATTTTTGCAGTCCTGCAGTCGTTTGCACAAAATCCAGACCCCGAGCTTTTTAAAACATGGAATCTTTACAAAATGGAATTTGATTTTGGAGGCTCACTTTACATTGAAGATATTGACCCCCCAATAACCCCAACATTAACTATTTTTGAAGATTTGTCTTTTGAGGGTTTTGGAGCCTGCAATTCTTTTTCTGGAAATTTTCTATACGATGAGATATTGGATAAATTGATGCCCTATAATTATTCTGATACTACTGAAGAATGTGAAACAGAATTTCATGATGGTTTTGAGTTGTACTATTTTGAATACTTTTCGCTGAATCAAGCACATTTTTATAAAATAGAAATTTCTTCGTCAGATAATCTCCAACATTTATATTTTGGGCAAGGTCAGTTAGGATATTGGCTAGATTTTATCGCTGGAGAGCCATTATCTACCGTTGAAAATAATTCTGAAAAAATAAAGGTTTATCCAAACCCCGCTTCCGATAAACTATTTATAAAATCTGAAGAAGCCCAAATAATAAAAACGATAATTTATTCCATATCTGGGAAAAGTATTATGAAAATCGTTCCAAACAATGAAAGTATCAACATATCCGCTTTGGCAAAGGGAATGTATTTTATTGAAATAACCACTTCAGAAGGCAATAGACGGGTAACAAAGTTTATAAAAAATTAAATTGTCACTGCGTTCTTCTCGTTGTTTTATATTGTTTTGCCGAAAGACCTTTATTCAAATAATCACACGCACTTCACCTAATTGCTGTACTCTATAGGGGAACTGTTCTCCCGGAGCGCCTATGAACATAAAGTTTATTGGAATTTTCCATCTCTTTGACAATTCATTTATTTTTTCAGGTCCGAAAATACCGGGTTCTTCAACAAATTGAATTTTGATTTCGGGATACATACGGTCCAAAACATTTATATCATTTTTCAGGTTGTTAGCCACTTTTACACCTTCGTCCAGTACGGCCACAATTTTTAATCTTTTAGTAGGTTCATTATGTTTTATATACTGCATCACTTTGTTTAGGGTCTCCACATTGTCATTGTTGGTAAAAAATACAAATTGTTTGCCGGTAAGTTGTTGTAGCTTTTTTGTGGTTATCTTCTTCCAGTTTTTAAAAAATTTGTTGTTATCTGGAGCGGCATATTCTATAAAGCGAAGTACGGTTTTAAGAATATAATGGTGATAAAGCATAAAGAAAACCACGAAGAGCGTTGGCACTAAATATTCAAAAAAGGTAATCAAAAATTCAGGATTCAAAAAAATATTGCCCAAAAGAGCTGCGATAACTGAAACAATTGCAATAAAAACGGCTAAATAGGAAGCCCGTTCTGGCCTTGGCAGATTTCTTCTGTTAAATTTTAACAAAAGATTCCCGATGCCAAAAAGCACCATTACTGAAAGAAAAGCAATTGTGTATACTCCTGCCAGAGAAGGTAAATCTCCGTGGGTTACAAGTAGAATGGACGTACACAAAGTAAAAAACAAAATAAAAATAAGGTAAGGACTTTTTTTCTTGTTTCGTTTCAGTAAAAAACTTGGCAGCACCCGATCCAGCGCCATACGTTCCATTAAGCCACCTACACCTACATAAGATGTAAGTACCGCACCGCTCAAAACTAACGCCGCATCTATGCCAATTAAGAATGAAAGCCAAGGGCCGCCCGAGGTTTTGCCCAAAAATGAAAGTAATGCATCCTGATTGTTGTTTACCACTTCCTGCGGAAGCAAGCCCAATGCAAGAAAAGCTATAAGCGGATTAAAAATACTCACCACGATCCACATATTACGTAAGGTTTTTGGAAAAACTCCCGCTTGCTGTTCTTCAACATAATTGGCAGAACTCTCAAAGCCACTAATGCCGAGCATCGCCGCGGAAAAGCCAAAAAAGAGTGCCATGGTAATACTTCCGCCAACGGGCATTTTAAAATTTGCGACGAGGGTATCAAAACCGTTGTGGAACAAATAATACACACAAAAGCTACAGAGAAGCGTCAAAGAGAAAAGGTGGAAAAGAAAGATGAATACCGCTACTTTTGATGATTCTCCAATTCCTAAAATCACCAATCCCATAAATAAAAGCAACAGTCCAATAGTTACTGGAAACACGGGGATTACATCCCAAATACTGTGTGCGTATTTTACCGCCTCACTGGCGGAAAGGACGGCAGTAGCCATGTAAGAGAGCACCGTTAGAGCCGCAGCTACAGAGGCTGTGGATTTTTTGGTAGTGTTCAAAAGGGCATTGTAGGCCCCGCCATTTAAAGGTAAGGCTCCTACAACTTCGCCATAGATTTTTCGAAATAAAAAAAGGACTCCAGCAACCATTAAAAGCGAAATCCAAGCGTATTGTCCTGCATAAAAAATAGCAAGTGCCGAAACGTATAAACATGAAGAACTTATATCATTGCCACAAATAGCGGTGGCTTCAAGTTGATTTAGTTTTTTTGGCATCTACTCTAGATTAGTGCATTTAAAGGTAATTATTGAGAAAAGTTTTATAAAAAAGATAGTGTTAAATTTTGAAGTCTTATTTTAATCGAAAGAAAGAAAAAATCTAAATAAAAAAAAGCCCCAACAATTGTTGGGGCTTTTGTACTCGAGGTGGGAATCGAACCCACACTCCCGAAAGAACTGGATTTTGAATCCAGCGCGTCTACCAATTCCGCCACTCGAGCAAACGGGAGGCAAAAATAAACAATTATTTATAATTTACTTAAAATTTTATCCAGCTATTTTTTTTAAAATCGCTGGTTATTAATTTTTACCTTTGCAACCTCAATAAACCAAAACCAAAAATTATGTCAACCGCTGTTCCCGAACCAAAGATTTTTGCCTGTAAACAAAGTGAAGCACTCGCGCAGGATATTGCAGATGCCTTCGGAATCCCTTTGGGAAAAGTAATAACATCTCATTATAGCGATGGCGAATTTCAACCATCGTTTGAAGAATCTGTTCGAGGAAGCCGCGTTTTTTTGATTGGATCCACTTTTCCAAATAGTGACCATTTAATGGAGCTTTTATTGATGATTGATGCTGCAAAGCGTGCTTCTGCAAGACATATAACCGCAGTATTGCCATATTTTGGGTGGGCACGCCAAGACAGAAAAGATAAGCCTCGTGTACCGATTGCCGCAAAATTGGTAGCAAAAATGCTTGAAACTGCAGGGGCAACCCGAATAATCACTATGGATTTACATGCGGACCAAATACAAGGTTTCTTTGAAAAACCAGTGGACCACCTTTTCGCATCTACTATTTTTCTTCCGTATTTGAGGAGTCTAAATTTGGAAAACCTAACGATTGCCTCTCCGGATATGGGTGGTTCAAAACGCGCCTATGCTTATTCAAAATTTTTGGAAAGCGATGTGGTAATTTGCTATAAGCAGCGTGAGAAAGCGAACGTAATTTCGCATATGGAATTGATTGGTGATGTAAAAGGGAAAAATGTCGTCTTGGTTGACGATATGGTAGATACTGCAGGAACCCTTACTACCGCTGCCGATTTGATGATGGAGCGCGGTGCTTTAAGTGTTCGCGCAGTTTGTACGCATCCACTTCTATCAGGAAATGCTTATGAGCGAATTGAAAAATCGCAAATGTTGGAACTGATTGTTTCAGATTCTATTCCTACCAAACCGAGTAATAAAATTAGAGTAATAAGCTGCGCAAAATTATTTGCCGATGTTATGCTTAGCGTAAATGCCAACAAGTCTATCAGCGGTAAATTTTTAATGTAGATTTCTTCCCAAAGAAAAAATCAAATTTCCTAAAGAGATAATCCAAAATAAAATTTATCTTTGCACTCCCTAAAAAACAGCTTTTTAGGGAGTTTTTTAATAAATAAACAAAACAAACAAAATGAAATCTATTACAATTAAAGGATCACAAAGAGAAAGCGTGGGCAAAAAGGCAACGAAAGCCCTACGTAATGCTGGAATGGTTCCTTGCGTAGTTTACGGAGGGGATGAGCCACTTAGCTTTTCAGCAGAAGAAATTGCATTTAAAGACTTGGTTTACACTCCAGACGTACACACGGTTGTAATCAACCTGGGAGGCACAAAAATTAATGCCATCCTTCAGGATATACAATTTCACCCAGTGACTGACCGTATTCTTCACATCGATTTTTACCAAATTTTTGATGATAAGGAAGTAACTATGGAAATTCCTGTGCGTACCGTTGGTAACTCTCGCGGTGTTCGTAACGGGGGTGTTTTGCGTATTGTTAACCGTAAGCTTCGTGTGAAGGCTTTGCCAGAAAATCTTCCAGATTTTATTGAGGCAGACATTACCGAAATGCGTATTGGTAACAAAATGTACACAAAATCACTTAAAACAGACAATTACAAAATTATGCACCCAGATAACACCGTTATCTGTCAAGTTAGAACTTCACGTACCGCCATTGTGGACGAAGTGGAAGAAGAAGATGAAACTGCAGAAGGTGCAGAAGGAGAAGAAGTTCCAGCTACAGAAACTGATGATGTTGCTGCAGTAAAGGAATAAATTTCTTTTTAAGAAGATTACCCAAAAGCATCCCGTTAATTCGGGGTGCTTTTTTTATTTTTACGGAAGATTGACAGCAGTATGTTTTCATTTTTCAAAAAACTTTTTTCGGCAAAGACTGTCGATGCTATTTCAGAAGAAAAAGATCCAATGAAGAAATTTCTAATTGTAGGCCTTGGAAATATCGGTCCCAAATATGCAAACACCCGTCACAACATCGGTTTTAAAGTGGTGGATTTTTATGCCGAAAAAAACTCGCTTTCGTGGGAAACGGCCAAACTTGGCGACGTTACTTCACATAAAGTAAAAGGAAGAACCTTTATTTTACTAAAGCCGAGCACGTATATGAACTTAAGCGGAAAGTCCGTAAAATACTGGCTTGACAAAGAAAAAATTCCTTTAGAAAACATGCTTGTTATAACTGATGATTTAAATTTAGCCTTTGGTACCATCCGCATTAAAACCAAAGGTAGCGATGGCGGCCACAATGGTTTGAAGGATATTCAGAATACTTTGCAAACCACCAATTACAATCGTTTCCGATTCGGTATAAGCGATGCCTTTGCAAAAGGGCGACAGGTAGATTACGTTTTGGGCGAATGGGAGGCCGAAGAAGAAAAGCAGCTGCCTGAACGATTGGAGCTTAGCTGCAAAATTATTGAGTCTTTTGGCCTCGCAGGAATGAATATTACAATGAATACATATAACGGTAAATAATTTTGAAAAAATATTCCTCAGCTTCCGCCTATAAAAATAACCGTCAAAGCGTCGTTACCATCGGCACTTTTGATGGAGTTCATATTGGTCATAAAGTTATTTTAAAAAGGTTGGTGGAAACTGCGGAAAAGGAAAATTTAGACTCCACGGTGCTCACTTTTTTCCCACATCCGCGGATGGTTTTACAGCAAAATGTAGATATCAAACTTATAAATACGATTGACGAACGTACGGAACTACTTAAAAATACAGGGCTCGACCATCTTGTTGTCCATCCGTTTACACATGCTTTTTCCCGATTGACAGCTTTGGAATATGTACGCGATATTTTGGTAAATAGTTTAAAGGCAAAAAAAATAATCATCGGTTACGATCACCGTTTTGGAAGAAACCGCAATGCCAATATTGAGGATTTAAAGGAATTTGGGAAGACCTATAATTTCGAAGTTGAGGAAATTTCCGCCAAGGAAATAGAAGATGTGGCCGTAAGTTCCACAAAAATTAGAAAATCCTTAAACGAAGGCGATATTGAAACTGCCAATAGTTATTTAGGCTATAATTTTATGATTTCCGGGGAAGTGGTTAAGGGAAAAGCAATTGGAAGAACCATTAGTTATCCCACTGCCAATTTAAAACTTAAAGAGGCATACAAACTGGTTCCAAAGAATGGTGTTTATATAGTACAGTCAAAAATTGATGGCGAAAAAATCTTCGGAATAACCAGCATCGGGACCAACCCAACAGTCGGCGGTACCGAAAAAACAATCGAAACGCATTTTCTCAATTTCAACAAAGATCTATACGGAAAGCAAATAACTATTGAATTTTTGAAATACATTCGCAACGAAGAAACGTTCGATTCCGTAGAAACCTTAAAGCGGGAAATTGAAAAGGACGAACTATTCGCAAAGCAATTTTTAAAAGACCGTGAATAAATTTCTTTTCAAACAAATAGATAATATTGGGCTGGTGCTTTTTCGTGCCGTCTTTGGTCTTTTGATAACAATTGAAGCTTTTGGTGCTATAGCCACGGGCTGGCTAAGAAGAACTTTGGTTGAGCCCCCCTTTACTTTCAACTTTATAGGGTTTGATTTTTTGCAACAGCTGCAAGGGCCGGGAATGTATTATTACTTTGTGATAATGGGTGTTTTCGGTATTGGTGTGATGCTGGGTTTCAAATATCGCTTCAGTATGATTGCTTATGCAATTATGTGGACAGGCGCTTATTTAATGCAGAAAAGCAGCTATAATAACCATTATTATTTAATGATGTTGCTTTGCTGGATTATGGCTTTTCTGCCTGCCAACCGATGGTTTTCTGTGGATGCAAAACTAAATCCTGAAATTAAATCGCCTTCCATGCCCCGTTGGGTACTTTTAATTTTGATTTTGCAAGTATGGATTGTTTATACTTATGCCTCAATTGCAAAGTTATATCCAGATTGGCTAAATGCTTCTATGGCTGCGTTGTTAATGGAGAGTAGAAAGCATTATTGGCTCATTGGCGATCTATTGCAGCAAAACTGGGTGCATTGGGCTATTGCCTATACAGGCATCTTTTTTGATCTGCTCATTGTGCCCTTAATGCTTTGGAAACGCACACGTCTATTGGGGTTTATAGTTTCCGTATTTTTTCATCTCTTCAATTCAATAGTCTTTCAGATCGGTATTTTTCCATATATGTCAATTGCGTTTGCACTATTTTTCTTTTCTCCGGAAATTCTTCAAAAACGGTTTCTTACGAAGAAAAAGTTATATAGAGGCAATGAAGTTAGTGTCCCCAAATATAAAGGTGCGCTGATTGCGGTCTTCGGAATTTATTTTGCCTTTCAAATAGGTTTGCCGTTGCGCCATTGGTTCTTTAAAGATGATGTGCTCTGGACCGAAGAAGGCCACCGCCTTAGCTGGCGCATGATGCTGCGTTCCAAAAGCGGAAGTCTTACGGTTTGGGTAGAAAACAAAGCAGATGGAGAAAGGAAACGGTATAATTATAGCGAGCTTTTAGGAACTAAACAGCAGGGCTCAGTAGCTACAAAGCCAGATATTATGTGGCAACTGGCCCAAAAAATAAAAGCCATTGAAGAGAAAAAGGGACGGGATGTGGCCGTTTATATGGAAGCTTCCGTTCGCGTCAACGGTGGGTATTATCATCCTTTTACAGACCCTAAGGTAGATTTGGCTTCTGAAGAATGGCACCCATTTAAGCATAGTAAATGGATTTTGCCTTCACCGAACGATTATAGTGAAAAGCCAGTGAAAGAATAAGGCGATTTTCCTAACTTTGCGCTTCAAAATAAAATAGGAAAATGCTACAAGTAACCGACATCCGCGAAAACAAAGACAAATACATAAAAGCCCTTGCCAAACGTGGCGTTGATGCTTCTTCGGTTTTTGAAGAAGTTTTAAGTTTAGATGAAGAACGCCGCTCTTCGCAAGCGCAATTGGATGATGTTTTGGCAAAGAGCAATTCCTATTCAAAGGAAATCGGGAAACTTTTTCAAAGCGGTGAAATACAAAAAGCAAACGAACTAAAAGAAAAAACAGTTGACTTGAAGGAATCTTCAAAACTATTGAATGAGCAAATGCTTGCCGCTGCCGAAAAACTGCAGCAATTACTTTATACACTTCCTAATATCCCCAATGATTTGGTGCCGGCCGGAACCGATGAAAACGATAATGAAGAGGTTTACAAAGAAGGTGAAGTTCCCAAACTGGTTAAAGGCGCGCTTCCACATTGGGAACTTGCAAAAAAATACGATTTAATAGATTTTGAGCTCGGTGTAAAAATTACCGGTGCAGGTTTTCCCGTTTATAAAGGGAAAGGTGCGCGTTTGCAAAGAGCGTTGATTTCTTATTTTTTAGATAAGAACACAGCCGCAGGCTACACCGAATACCAGGTTCCGCATTTGGTGAATGAAGCTTCAGGCTACGGAACTGGGCAATTGCCAGACAAGGAAGGGCAGATGTACCACGTTGGTATTGACGATCTTTATTTAATCCCAACGGCTGAAGTTCCCGTTACAAATATGTTCCGTGGCGATTTGTTGAACCATCAAGATTTGCCGATTACCTGCACGGGCTATACACCCTGTTTTCGCCGCGAGGCGGGAAGCTATGGCGCCCACGTTCGTGGTTTGAACCGTTTGCACCAATTTGATAAAGTTGAAATCGTCCGCATCGAACACCCCGATAATTCTTATGAAGCATTGGATGGAATGGTGGAGCATGTAAAGGGAATTCTTCGCGAACTGAAATTGCCGTATCGAATCCTGCGACTTTGTGGCGGCGATTTGGGTTTCACTTCGGCGTTAACCTATGATTTTGAAGTATTTTCAACCGCACAGGACCGTTGGCTGGAAATTTCTTCTGTTTCAAATTTTGAGACTTTTCAAGCCAATAGATTGAAGCTTCGCTTTAAGGACAAAGACGGTAAAAACAAACTTGCGCATACTTTAAACGGAAGCGCTTTGGCTTTGCCGCGCGTTTTGGCAGGAATCCTTGAAAATTACCAAACCGAGGATGGAATAAAGGTTCCGGAAGTTTTGGTTCCTTACTGTGGGTTTGACCTTATAAATTAATTTTCGGTCACGAATATGCAAATAATTTCTAATGATTATTTGCATATTCGCGGCTCATTTTCTTCATAATCTTCGTCATTACCCCGCTTTTCAGCAATTTCAAAAAATATAATTATTGTTTTCATTTTTTGTAAACTTTTCTACTTCGTAAGGTCAGTAAAAATTTTTTAAAAAACTGTAAATAAGTGCTTTGCAAAAAAAGTTTTTATTTTTTTTGTAAACATTTCATTTTTCATGTTGAAAACTTTGTTGAAAAAGACAGGGAGATTTTTCCAAAATAACCTTTTAATTTCTTCATATTTGTTAGTCCCGAGTAGCGACAAATTTTAATCTAAAAACAAAGGACATATGAGTGCAATTGAACCAATTTTACAGGAAAATAAAAACAGATTCGTAATATTCCCAATCCAACATCACGACATTTGGGATTGGTATAAAAAGAGCGAAGCCAGTTTTTGGACAGCCGAGGAAATTGATTTGCACCAAGACCTTACCGATTGGAATTCAAAACTGAATGATGACGAGCGTTATTTCATAAAACATATTCTTGCCTTTTTCGCCGCGTCGGATGGCATTGTAAATGAAAATCTAGCTGAAAATTTCGTAAACGAAGTTCAGTACAGCGAAGCAAAATTTTTCTATGGCTTCCAGATTATGATGGAGAACATCCACAGTGAAACTTACTCATTGTTGATTGATACATATGTTAAAGACGAAAAGGAAAAAGACCAACTTTTCAACGCCATCGAAACTTTTCCAGCAATTAAAAAGAAGGCAGATTGGGCGCTGAAATGGATTGAAAGTGATTCATTTGCCGAGCGTTTGATTGCTTTTGCGGCAGTAGAGGGGATTTTCTTTTCAGGAGCTTTCTGCTCTATTTTTTGGTTGAAAAAACGCGGCTTAATGCCCGGGCTTACTTTTTCCAATGAATTGATTTCACGTGATGAAGGTGTTCACTGTGATTTTGCCGTGCATCTTCACAACCACCATTTGGTAAACAAAGTTCCAAAAGAACGCATTCGCGAAATAATTGTGGACGCTTTAAACATTGAGCGCGAATTTATTACTGAATCGCTTCCCGCAAGTTTGATTGGGATGAATTCAAAATTGATGACGCAATATCTTGAATTTGTAACTGACAGACTTTTGGTTGAGTTGGATTGCGAAAAAGAATACAACGTTACCAACCCATTTGATTTTATGGATATGATTTCGCTTCAAGGTAAAACGAATTTCTTCGAAAAGCGCGTGGGCGAATACCAAAAAGCAGGCGTTACCAACAAAGACAAGGAATCAAACAAAATCAGTTTCGACGCAGATTTTTAGAAAGCAATAGCTTTCCCACAAATATATTATTTCAAAATGTAAAAGTTGACTGTGTGCAATTTTCATTGCATAACAGGATTTTCAGCTACTATTACTAACCACTTAAATAAAACAATTATGAATGTAGTAAAAAGAGATGGCCGGAAAGAGCCCATAATGTTCGACAAAATTACCGCACGCGTGCGCAAACTATGCTATGGGTTGAATGAGTTGGTAGATCCAGTAAAAGTTGCAATGCGTGTAATTGAAGGGCTTTACGATGGGGTAACAACCAGTGAGCTTGATAACTTGGCTGCTGAAATTGCCGCAACAATGACCACTTCGCACCCAGATTACGCACGTTTGGCAGCTCGAATCTCTGTTTCCAACCTTCATAAAAACACCAAAAAATCATTTTCAGAAGTGATGACGGATCTCTACGAATACGTAAATCCGCGCACAGGAAAAAAAGCACCTTTACTTAGTGATGAAGTTTATGAAGTTATTAAAAACAATGCCGAAGAACTCGATTCAACCATCATTTACAACCGTGATTTTGGTTACGATTATTTCGGTTTTAAAACTTTGGAACGCTCTTATTTGCTAAAATTGAATGGAAAAATTGCGGAGCGTCCGCAGCATATGTTGATGCGTGTTTCCGTGGGAATTCATATGAATGATTTGGCAGCAGTTAAGGAAACATATGAGCTGATGTCCAAGAAATATTTCACCCACGCTACGCCAACGCTTTTTAACAGTGGAACTCCAAAGCCACAAATGTCTTCCTGCTTTCTGCTTGCAATGAAGGATGACAGTATTGATGGCATTTACGATACCTTGAAACAAACCGCAAAGATTTCCCAATCGGCTGGTGGAATAGGTCTTTCAATACACAACGTGCGTGCAACGGGCTCTTATATTTCCGGAACCAATGGAACTTCAAACGGAATTGTGCCTATGCTTCGCGTTTTTAATGATACCGCACGTTACGTTGACCAAGGCGGCGGAAAACGAAAGGGGAGTTTTGCAATTTATGTAGAGCCATGGCATGCGGATATTTTTGACTTTTTGGATTTGAAAAAGAACCATGGAAAGGAAGAAATGCGTGCACGCGACCTGTTTTATGCCATGTGGATTCCAGATTTGTTTATGCAGCGCGTGCAGGACGATGCCGAGTGGACGCTTATGTGTCCCAATGAATGCCCTGGGCTGTACGATTGCCATAGTGACGAGTTCGAAGCGCTTTATCATAAATATGAAGCCGAAAACAAAGGCAGAAAAACTGTGAAGGCTCGTGAGCTTTGGGAAAAAATCCTGGAATCGCAGATTGAGACAGGAACCCCATATATGTTGTACAAAGACGCAGCAAACCGTAAGAGCAATCAGAAAAATTTGGGCACAATCCGTTCTTCAAACTTATGTACCGAAATTATGGAATACACTTCCAAAGATGAGGTGGCGGTTTGCAATTTGGCATCCATCGCACTGCCTATGTTCGTGAAAAACGGAGAATTTGACCACAAAGAACTTTTCAAAGTAACCAAACGCGTAACCAAAAACCTGAATCGCGTAATCGATAGAAACTATTATCCGGTTATTGAAGCGCAAAACTCAAACTTCCGTCACCGTCCGGTTGGATTGGGAATTCAAGGCTTGGCTGATGCATTTATTATGCTCCGTTTGCCGTTTACAAGTGATGAAGCTAAAAAACTAAACCAGGAGATTTTCGAAACCCTTTATTTTGCAGCCGTTACCGCTTCTATGGAAGAGGCAAAAGCTGATGGGCCCTATGAAAGCTATAAAGGATCGCCAATTTCCGAAGGATTATTTCAGCACAATTTATGGGGAATAAAAGACGAGGAATTAAGCGGCCGCTGGGATTGGGGCAAACTCCGAAAAGATGTAAAAAAACACGGCGTGCGCAATTCACTTTTGGTAGCGCCGATGCCTACGGCATCTACTTCGCAGATTCTTGGAAATAACGAAGCTTTTGAGCCTTACACTTCAAATATTTACACCCGTCGTGTACTTTCGGGAGAATTTATTGTGGTGAACCAACATCTTTTGGAAGATTTGGTAGCGCTTGGTTTGTGGAATGAGGATTTGAAAGAAGAAATCATGCGCGCCAATGGTTCCATTCAAGATGTGGAAATAATTCCACAAGAATTGAAGGAACTTTATAAAACCGTTTGGGAATTATCTATGAAAGATATTATTGATATGAGCCGCCATCGTGGTTATTTCATTGACCAAAGTCAATCGTTGAATCTGTTTATGGAAAATGCAAATATGGCAAAGCTAACATCAATGCATTTTTATGCCTGGAAAAGCGGTCTTAAAACCGGAATGTATTATTTAAGAACGAAAAGTGCTGTGGATGCCATTAAATTCACACTTAAAAAAGAAGAGAAGAAAGAAACAGTTGGCGCTGAAATTGAAGCCATTGCAATTAAAGATGCTTCTACAAAACCAATGACGCCTCAGGAATTGCGAGAAATGTTGGCACAATCCAAGAATGCAGCAGACGATGATTGTTTGATGTGTGGTTCTTAATTTTATTTAAAAATAATAAATGGAAAAGCCCTTGCTATTTAAGACAAGGGCTTTTGTTTTAAATTGTTTTAAAACTATTCCTGTTCTGCAGGCATAGACATTCTGGTATATTCCAGTACAAGCGCACTTAACCAGTCCCAGTTGATTGATTTGTAAGGATATTTCGCCATGAACTCGGCATTATCCCCAAAAAGGAATTCATAGTTTTCTTCAAAATCACTTTTTGGCAACCAAAATACTTTGTCGCCTTTTTGAACATAATACGATTTAACAACACCACCACCAATAGTAGGGCCTGGACCCATCTTAAAGCCTTTAGATTCTTTGGCGAATGGATCGTGGTAAACCGAAATTATCTGGCTGAATTCTGGATTGATCAATTGCATTAAAAATTCTTTTTCGTCCTTTTTGTTCTTTAGGGAAACTTTTTGGTTTACGAAATAAATCTGATCGTTGCTCGTCAATTTTTTTGTGCTGTTTCTTCTGCCCATCCCGAAATTACTGAACTTTTGTGAGACCTTTCCGAATTTCTCCCAACCACTAGCATAAAGATAGGCTTCTGCAATCTGTGATGCATCATAGGTTTCTTTTTTGTCTGTAACACTGTCCTTAAAAACAATTTGGGCAATCTGTCCTTTTTTGGTTACCACTCCTTTGCAATACCCCTTGTGTTCTGAACCGTCTTTCATAATAACGGTTGATACTTTTTTAGTAGCAGGTTGGTCAAAACCCTCATTGAAATAATAGGCTTTCAGCATATCCTTTTCCTCGTCACTATATTTGACTTTGTCCTGTGCAAAGACAAAACCACAGGCCATCATAAATAAAATAGATAATAATTTTAGTTTCATAATTTTAAGATTTATTGGTTGCTGAAACAATATTCCAACATTAATTTTAAACGAAGAATTTTTTTAATGTAAAATCCGCTCGTAAGACATCAAAATACGGCAGATGCCCTATGAAGATTAAAGGTGTCTGTGTGTCTTCAAAAGAAAAAGGAGCCCGATTTGGACTCCTTCTTCTAAAAAATATAATGAAATTTATTATGCTTTTTTATAGCTTGTGTAATATTCCTCCATCAAATTCATCAAGGCTGTAACCAAATCTTTTGTTTCCAACAGTAGGCTGAAATACAAGGTGGTATTCTTAGGGCTTGATTCTTCGGTACGAGTACGGGCTATTTGCTTTTCAATTTTGTTTGAAAGACTTGCAAAAATATCATCCTTTTTCTCAAGTACATTCCCTATGCGTTGGAATTCCTTTTTATGGAAAATATCTTCAATTTCATTTAATAGCTCTTCCAAATGGTTGTCTATTTCCTGTAGATCCTTTATTTGGTTAAAGCGAAGTGCTTTGTGGTTGTTATTCACGTGTTTGTAACTCGCTTTGGAAATAAATTCCAAAGACTGCACCACATCGGTCAAATAACCAAGAATCACAATATAGAAGTTACTTCCTCGAACGCTGGTTTCATCCAAATTCTTGATGAAATAGAAAATATTATCGCGCAGCTCTTCAACTTCATCATTTAATTTATTTACACCTTTTTTGCTCTTCTTCAGTTTTTTAGTGTCCTGTTTTGCAAGGCCACGAAGCATGTCAGTATAAATTTTATTTGAACGTGAAACTACGTTACTGATGTTTTCTGCACTTTCCTGAATAATTCCCTGAACAGTTTTGCTCTCGGTTTTCTTTAAACCGCTCTTGTCCAGTTTCATTTTCACTTTATTTTTGTGTGAAAGATAATTTCTAACCAATAAAAGAATGGCCAACAATAACAATACGGCTATCATTGCGCCACGACCAATAAATATTAGATAGGTAAGGGTACCAGCAGCAACAAATGCTACAAAAGCGGTAAAGAACCATCCGCCAATTACATTCATTACGCCCGCAACACGATAAACAGCACTTTCACGACCCCAAGCTCTATCAGCAAGTGATGTACCCATTGCAACCATAAAAGTTACATAGGTGGTGGAAAGGGGCAATTTCATAGATGTAGCAGTAGCAATCAAAATTCCGGCAACCATAAGGTTTATGGAGGCTCGAATCATGTCAAAAGCAGGTAGCTCGTAGGTTTTATGTTTTGGAAGGTTTACAACCGGTTTTTCAAAACGCTTATCTATTTTCTGTTGAAGTGATTGTGGGATAATATATTCAAAATAGGTAGCTATCTGGGTGCTTGATTTTACCAAGAATCTTGAAAGCATATTTGGGCTAAATTTTTCATGTCCCTCCCCTTGGCGCGCAAGATCAATCTCGGTATCAGAAACAGTACGTGCTTTTTTGGAAAACCACAAGGTAAGAACCATTACACCGCCAGCAATAAAGAGCAGCATAGGCTCTGCGGGAACCTTTTCGGCAAGACTCTGCATAGTATATTCTGAAGCGGCCACGCCAGAAGCTGACCAGTCTATATAACTGTGGTACGCCGCCATAGGAACGCCTATAAAGTTTACCAAATCATTTCCGGCAAAGGCCAGCGCTAGACTAAAAGTACCTACTGCAATTACGATGATTAGAATATTCTTTTTGAAAATCATCATAAAAAGTTGCGAAAAAACAGTCCAAAAAATAAAACTACCGCCAATCAACATCCATGTGTCACTCTCAACAATATCTTTAAAATCGCCATAAAATGGTGTTCCTTTTAATCCTTTTACAAGGATGAAGTAACTGATACAAGTAAGTGCCAAGCCGCCAAAAATGGCTCCTATATATTTCATTTTGCGCTCTACGTGGAATGTAAAGACCAATCTGGATAAGTACTGAACTACGGCACCCACAGTAAATGCAATGGCTACCGAAAGCAAAATACCTGTTATGATTTCTACCGCTTTTTCGGTATTGATATATTTTGTAATTGCTGAAATTGTTTCTGCATCGTTATGTCCAATTTTTATCAACGCCATAATAACGGCAGCACCCAAAAGCTCAAAAACGATGGAAACCGTAGTGGACGTGGGCAGTCCAATAGTGTTGAAAAAATCCAGCAATAAGATATCGGTAATCATTACTGCCATGAATATGATCATGATTTCATCAAAGTAGAACTCGCCAGGGACGAAGATTCCCTTTCGTGCAACTTCCATCATTCCACTAGAGAAAACGGCTCCAATGAAAATACCCAAACTGGCAATTATTAGGATAGTTCTAAAAGAAAGTGCTTTAGAACCAATGGCCGAGTTTAAGAAGTTTACGGCATCATTACTAACGCCAACCACTAAATCTGCAATTGCAAGAGCTGCAAGTGCTACGATCATTAATAAATAAATGTTATCCATTCTAGTCTTAATTAAGTTGGTGCAAATTTCCTATATAAAATAAGATTGATTGTTACCAAATTGTTATCTGTATCTTTCTTAAAAATGGAGGTCAAAACCTAGCCTGTATTCCAGGAAATTGCTTTCACTTCCAAGGGTTGAATATGATAAATCTGTTTGAATTTTTAATTTATGCCCAACGATATATTTTGAGACTCCCAAGGTATATTGGTTCTCGGTTTCGTTGGAAGAATATGTATTGTCTGGCATAATGGTGGTAAAACGACCGGCAACTTCCCAATTATTTTTAAAAACATAACCACTCTGTATATTGAAGCCTTGGCCTGTATATACCTCTTGTTCTGTGATTGTGCCATCGCTATTTGTTGCAATAGGGTTTTCTGAATCACGGAAACTATACTCGCCCATTACGGAAAATCCATTATACTTAAACATGGCGTCTATAAAGACCGTGCTAATATTGGTTTCATAAAAACCTATGTCATTGCGCATATAGCTACCCTGATTGCTTCGGGTTTTTACGGCATTATTATTAAAATCATAGGTGGTACCGATAGAAAGCTTTGGCGATTTTTCACGGTAAATGTCGCCGCCAATATAATCTCCTTTCTTGGTAAATTCGCCAAAAGGCAATACCTCTACGCGAGTTGTATATTGAAAACCGCCAAGATTTCCTGTTATAACATTTCTGCCTTCTCCCTGTGAAACGGCAAACATTTCGCGAATAAGAAAATTTTCAGAGGCCTTAAAACTATGGCGTAATTGTACTCCAAGATCCCTGTCAATATTAAATAAACTGTTAAGTCTTGAACGGTCTATAAGCTGAAGATTTGCAGAAGAAATAACACGTTCCCTGTTTCCGGGTAATTTGGTTTGTCCTGCCCATAGTTCTAGATTGTTATAGAACTCCCACATTACTACGGCGTCAAAAATTATTCTTGGCGCATCGCCAGTAAATTTAGATGCGCCGGAAATATCCTGGTTGGATAAGCCCAGTTCAATTTTGTAGCGAAGTTTTGGTGAATAGGCGAAACCGTCAAATTTTAATCTGGCACGTCGTATAAGAAAACTTTGTTCTGCTTTTCCAAATTTAGTACCGTCATGATTCCAATAAGTATTGCTCCTTACTTGAATTCGGGGAGCAAAACGGACGCTCCAAGTACTGTCTTTACCTATTACGTTAAGCATTCCGTCGCCAAATTTTGGAATACTTATTTGTGAATGGGCCGTGTTAACGAATAAAAATAGAAAACCAAAAAAGAAAAATTTCTTTAGGCACATTTATTAAATCGTTTATAGTTTTTGTCGCTGCAAAGGACTTAATTTTTAACTAATGGTATGTTTCCATATTGTTAAGCTATGTTTCCTTGGCTTGTATAAATTTAATAAAAAAGGGCCGTTCAATTTGAACAGCCCAATTTGAAAATCTAGTCGACAAAAACTAAACGATTTCAAAAATTGCCCATTATATTAGGCAATTACAAAGAAAATCTTTAGATACTAACTTAATGTGAATTTAGCTTTATTAAATCATTAAGGTTTTGCGACGAACAAAAAATATTATATAAATACTTGAAAATTAATTAAATACAAGATTAATGTTAAGTTAACGTTACCAAATAGTTTCGTAAGAGTTAATTTTGTAACTTTGAGTATTCCAAAATTTTTAAATTCTTACTTATGAAAAATATAATCTCACTCATTGCATTCTTTTTAATGGTTTCTTTGGCTTCTGCACAAAATGAAAAGAAAAATACATTTTATTTGGATGGCGATGTGATTGAAGCAACATTATATCACGATAACGGAATGGTTGCACAAACTGGTTTTTACACTCCCGATAATAAATTAACCGGGGAGTGGGTAAGCTATGATATTAATGGTAATAAAACTGCCGTAGCTCAATACAACAATGGCGAGAAGGTAGGTACATGGTATTTTTTTACTGACAATAATATTAAAGAAGTTAGTTATATGGATGCCCGTGTAGCAAAGATAGTTACTTGGAAATCTTCAGATACGCAAGTGGTAGTAAATTAATTTAAAGATTAATAATAAAAAAAACCCGGTTCAATGAACCGGGTTTTTTTATTTTGCTAATTCAATTTTTTATTCAAATACGTATCCTGTCCAGTTGAACAAATCCCTGCTCACTGTTGGTACTGTTCCGTCTGTAACATTTATAGTTGCTAAAGTACCAACTCTAACATTCTTTATGTCAGTAATGTCCAAGCCTGAAGATGCATTGCCAACAACCGTTAGATTTGTAGAAGAGCCTTTCGCATCACCTCTATCGTCCTGCAAGTCAATAAAGTCAGCTACAGAAGCGTCTTCACCG
>TARA_R110002012_G_scaffold264219_2_pt1 | contig 32200 bp, 32 predicted proteins | sample TARA_R110002012 | Tara Oceans TARA_R110002012 (sample SAMEA4396515) | marine metagenome | biome: Westerlies Biome; feature: [DCM] deep chlorophyll maximum layer (ENVO:01000326); material: water (ENVO:00002006), including particulate matter (ENVO:01000060) such as... | depth 40 m
CCCTTGCGTTTAGCGACGTAAGGCGGGGTTCGCAGGTACCTGGCAACAGAAACCTGCACTTTTCCCCATCCTAGATAACGTGGCGATTTTATATAACGTTAGGGTTCATTAATTAGCGCACCCATCGTGTTCTTCCTTGAAATCGACGGAAATAAAGCATTTGTCCCTCCAAAGAGATAAATGCCTTCGGCGAGGATTTAGGACCATTTGGAATTGTCGGCCATGGGCACGTCCCAAGATTGGTAAATATATGAAAGTCAGGTTGCTAGTTTCGGTGAGTATTACATGAGCCTTGTCGCGTAAGAGCAATTTTTTTTCAGCTAAATTAGCGCTTATTAGTGAGGCGACGCGGTGATGGCTGCAATGCGATCTATAGGTGTGTCGGCCACTGCATCATAAGAGATTCGAAATCTCGTGCTATAATTCTTCACCCCCCTTTTCACCGTTGTGAAATGACGTATGCTAATCTTGTCCAAATGGGGTTGGAGAACTAAGAATGAGCCGAAGCATTGAGTATGGCAACCTGATGCACGATGCCATGCGCGGGTTGATCCGGCAGGTTTTGCTTGATGTGGCTGCGCATGGTTTGCCTGGCAGCCATCATTTTTTCATCTCCTTTGACACATCACACCCCGATGCGGAACTGGCAGACTGGTTGTCTGACCGGTATCCCGGTGAAATGACCGTTGTGATTCAACATTGGTACGATAAGCTTGAGGTCGGTGAGGAAGGCTTTTCAATCACCCTGAACTTTGGCGATGCACCCGAACCGATGTATATCCCCTATGACGCGATCCGCACCTTTGTGGACCCGTCGGTGGAATTCGGGCTCAAGTTTGAACAGCAAGAAAGCAGCACCGAGTCGGATGCGCCTTTACTGCAAGAAGATGAGAGCGAACTTGAAGTTCCCGAAGATGCGCCAAAAGCCGCCGAAATCGTTTCCTTGGACAGTTTTCGCAAATAGGCGTCAAGTTCAGCCCGGATTGGTCATGACTTGGCCCCAAAGCGCAATTGCGCCGCGCCATGGTGCGGGTTAAACCCTGATCCAATGCAAGCCCAAGATCAGGAGCCGCCTCATGGCCGATACCCGTACAGAAACCGATAGCTTTGGCCCCTTGGAAGTGCCGTCCGACAAGTATTGGGGCGCACAGACCCAGCGGTCGATCATCAATTTTCCGATCGGTTGGGAGAAGCAGCCTGTTCCGATCATCCGTGCCTTAGGCGTGGTGAAGAAAGCCTGTGCGATGGAGAACCTAAAACAGGGTAATCTTGAACGCGATGTAGCCGATGCCATCGTCGCGGCTGCGACCGAGGTGATTGACGGTAAGTTTGACGACAACTTCCCACTGGTGGTGTGGCAGACCGGTTCCGGCACCCAATCAAATATGAACGCAAACGAAGTCATTTCAAACCGCGCAATCGAGATGTTGGGCGGCAAGATGGGGTCGAAGACCCCTGTTCACCCCAACGACCATTGCAACATGGGTCAGTCTTCGAACGACACGTTTCCGACTGCTATGCATGTGGCTATCGCGATGCAGACACGCGACGTGTTGATCCCCGGCTTGCAAAAACTTCACGACGCACTTGCTGTCAAATCCGAAGAATTCAAGGACATCATCAAGATCGGTCGCACCCATACCCAAGACGCGACACCGCTGACTCTGGGCCAGGAATTTTCGGGCTATACGCATCAGGTCAAGAAAGGCATAGAACGCGTACAGACCTGCCTTCCGGATATATACGAGCTGGCGCAGGGTGGCACCGCAGTGGGCACCGGCCTAAACACTAAAAAGGGCTGGGCCGAGGCGGTCGCGGGACATATGTCTGAAATCACCGGTCTGCCGTTTGTCACTGCTCCAAACAAGTTTGAATCCTTGGCGGCACATGATGCGATGGTAATGTTCTCGGGCGCATTGAAAACTGTCGCCGCATCGTTGTTCAAGATTGCCAACGACATGCGGCTTCTCGGCTCTGGTCCGCGGTCGGGTTTGGGCGAACTGATCCTGCCCGAAAACGAACCTGGATCGTCAATAATGCCAGGTAAAGTAAATCCTACTCAGGCCGAGGCACTGACGATGGTCTGCGCTCATGTAATGGGTAATGACGCCGCAGTGGGCTTTGCCGGTTCTCAAGGCCACTTTGAGCTGAATGTCTATAACCCAATGATGAGCTATAACGTTCTGCAATCCATGCAACTTTTAGGCGACAGCGCATCGGCATTTACCGATAATATGGTCGTCGGCACAAAGGCAAACGAGGCGAGGATTGACAAGTTGATGAAGGAAAGCCTGATGCTGGTTACAGCACTGGCCCCGACGATTGGCTATGACAATGCCACAAAAGTTGCCAAGACGGCCCACAAAAACGGCACGACCCTTAAGGAAGAAGCAATTGCCTTGGGCTTTGTCGATGCCGAAACATTCGACCGCGTGGTGCGGCCGGAGCAAATGATCGGACCAAAAGAATGAGCGCCCCTATTAATCTGAACAAGGTGAAGAAAGAGCGGAACCGCGCCTCGCGCAAGGCCCGCGCTGATGATAACGCGGTCCAGTTCGGCCAAAGCAAAGCACAAAAAGACGTGCTTAAGGCGCGGGCCGAACAGATTGCCCGCAATCTGGAAGCGCATAAGCGCGAAAAATGAGCGCACGCCCCGTTAAACATTCGGTGACCCTGAGGGGTCACCGTACATCTATTTCACTGGAAGATGCCTTCTGGCAGGAATTACGAGATCTGGCCCGGCAAAAGGAAATGCCGATCAATGCCTTGGTCTCGCAGATCGACGCAGAACGTGGCGTCGAGACCGGGCTGGCATCAGCGATCCGCGTTTATGTGCTTCAGGCACTAAAAGAGCTCCAAGTCTCTAGTGACTAGACGATGCAGCGCCATCGCACCTTGCCCCTAGCACGAAACAATCAACCCCCTTGGGTAACAGATTACGTGGCGCGATGATCCGCCCCCGACACGATTGTCGGGAGCAGTCTTTTCGGTTTACCACTTCTTACATTGCGCGCCCTAACAGGTTACGCAACGGAGGCGTTATAAATCTTGGTGATGTTCTTGCCCAAAGCTGTGTTGAACTCGGCGTCTGACATCTTGACATTAAGCCCTTCCGTCAATGCGCGAGAAAAGCTGGCGATCATCTTGGGATTCTGGTTTAGACGGGTACAGGCCACATCGGTCGAATATCCACCGGAAAGCGCCACTACACGCAGCACATTGGGATGATCGGCAAGACTTGCGTAATGCCCGGAAACTTCTGGAAGCGTCAGCTTTAACATTACCAGTTCATTTTTCGGCAAAGTGGCTAGGTGTTTCTCAAGCTCTGCCTTCAGAATCGCTTCACACTCTGCCTTGCTGTCAGAATGAATATTCACCTCGGGTTCGATAATCGGCACTAGCCCTGCATCGCACACCGCTTTGGCGACAGCGAATTGCTGTGCCACAGCCGACGCGATACCTTCGGCATTTGCCCCATGAATGACAGACCGTTCTTTAGTGCCAAAAATACCGGCAGCCTTGGCACGTTTCAGCAACGAGTCAAGATCGGGCATCGGTTTAAGCAACTGCACGCCGTTTACTTCGTCCTCCAACCCTTTGTCTATCTTTAGAAACGGCACGACACCCCGGTCATCCCACAACAGATCGGCCACTGGTTTGCCGTTGATCGTATCGTCCATAGTGCGTTCAAACAAAATCGCACCAAGAACTTTTTCGCTGGTAAAATCATCTGCCAGAATAATCCGTGCGCGCATATCATGCATGGCCTTGAACATTTCGGCATCGCCTGAATAGTCCGACGGCTCGACACCATAAAGGCTTAGTGCCTTGGGTGTCGACCCACCCGACTGATCCAGAGCAGCCACAAAACCCTTGCCGTTCTTCATCTGTGTGCGTTGTGCGTCTGTCGTGCTCATGATCCTGTTGGCCCTTTTTGATTCCGTTGCGTGATCGTTTAACCCATCTACACGCATGATGATATATCGTTAGCGTCGGACAAGCCGCAGCCAAATACCATCTTTTGACCGCACAGTCAGATGGGCTACCGGAACGGGCACCCGGCCTTCGATCGGTTCGACCTTGAAATCCCGCAATATCCTTGAAAGCAGCAAAGGGCCTTCGACCATAGCAAAACCGGCACCCGGACACACGCGGGCACCGGCGCTGAACGGAAGATACGCCTCGCGCTGGCACTTCTGACCATTTTCTGTGTGCCAGCGATTTGGGTCAAAGCTGTCAGGGTTATCCCAAAGCCGTTCGTGGCGGTGTAAATGCCACGGACTGATAACCAGTTGCGAACCGACCTTCACATTCCGGTCGCGAAACCGTTCAGGGCAGCTTGCCTCTCGGACCATCATGGGAACAGGTGGATATAACCGCAATGCCTCGCGGAAGACGTCACGGCTTAGCCTCAGCTTGGACATGACCGCGAAATCGCAGGTTTCGATCTGCTGGGCCTCTTTGGCTAGGCGGTCTTGCCAATCGGGATGTGCCGCCAAAAGATAAAGCGCCCATGCCAAGGTCGACGCGCTGGTTTCGTGCCCTGCCAGAAAGAAAATAGCCACCTGGTCGACCATTTCTTCGGTGGTAAAAGCACCGCCTTCCACTGGGTCGACCGTCGTCATTATCTTGGTAGCCAAATCCAGCGGGGCAGTTCCGGCGTCGATCTCTACCATACGTTGGGTTGTCAAATCGGTGATTAACCGTCTGATCAACGCCGCGCTGCGCTTGGTGTCGCGGCGAAACAATCGCGGCAACCAACGCGGTAGCGGTATGAACGCCGCAATGTTCAGTATCGGCTGGCTGCGTTGGTAGGTTTTGAATTCGTCGAACACCTCGTGTGCGACATGGTGATCTATAGGAATCGAAAACAGCGTGCGGAAAATCACGTCAGCGGCCGCATGGCTGGACTCCGCTTCGATCTCGACGTCTTGATCCGTCAGATCCTCGAACCGTTTGGCCATCGCCTCGGCAGCGTCCCACATCGCGGGAAAGGTTTCGCGCAGACGCCCGCCTTCAAATGCGGGGTCGATGATCCTGCGTTGCCGTTTCCAGACCGCGCCGTTGGTCAAAAATACCGAACGACCCAACAAAGGTCGAAGCCCTTCGCCGATCCGGTCGGATTTCGGAAAGTCATCGGGCCGTTCCTTTAGCACAGTTTTGATCAGCTCTGGCTGGTTGATCAGATAGCTACGGAAGAATGGCGTCTTGAATTCCGCCATCCACGCACGATACAGCCGCGCCGGTTGCGCAGATAAGATGTCTTGTCGGAACAGCCGGGCGTAGTGCCACAGCGATACCTTGTCGGGACGGCTGTCGGGTTTGGGCGGTTGCGTCATGGCGCGGTCGAGGTGAATTTATTCACCGGTTTGACCACGCGTGAACGCGATGCCGGGCGACCGGCATAGCGTTCTGACAAACTGTGCGGACCCGCGGTAATCTGGAAATAATCATAGTCTTTGGGCATGTCGAAAGCACAAAGATATTGAAAATGCAGCCTGAAAAATCGCCAGCGAAGCGCCCGCCACCGTGCAGGGCTTAACGATTGGGTGAAAGCAGCAGAAAACACCAGTGGCCAGCGTTTGCCTTCGGTTGCGACACCTGACACAGCGACCGGGTCACACAGGGCAAAGGCACAGCCGTCACCCGGCGCGGTCACATCAACCCAACACAGTTCTTCACGTTGTGATAGATATCGCAGATCGGCCCGCAAACGATGAGCATCGCGCAGGAAAGACACCATCGGCACGACCTGTCCCAAAGTCAGAAATGCCAACGTCGGCCCCTCCTGCGGGACCCTGCCCGCACGGATCAAATCTGCCAGTATCGACACTGCCAGATGGGCACCTGACGAATGACCGACGACCAACACTTCGTCTACATTCGATGTCAACGCCTTGGCGATCGCATCGCCGAACTCGTCTATCCTGGTCTCTAGCTCAGGGGGGTATGCGCCTCGGGTTGCCGCACCAAATGCGTAATCATGCATCAGATAGTAAGCGAAAAATTTGCCATCCTTCTTTTTAAACCATTTCAGGATGTACCAGCCGGTAACCACGCCAAGCGCCCCAGCGATACCTTTGAACCACGGTGGTCCCCAAAAGAAGGTAACCGCTTCGTAGACCAGCAGGCCCGACACGAAGGCCACCAACAACTGCAAGAGCAGCATCCCGACAGGATAGAGTGCCGCAATGACCGGCCCCTTGCGTAGCTGCATCAGCCGCCACAGCGCCCCGGATGCTATATACACCCATGCGGTTTGAACCAGTTGCCTATAAGTTGCCACAATTGAATTGCTCATCGAAATGCGTACAATGTCGGACCAAACTAGCACTTCGACCTGCGCATCGACGTCCGCACCATCTATATGCGATGTGACGCGCCAGCCGTAATTCCCCTTGGTGGTTTTTGGTTTCAGGCCGATCTGATAATCGGAAATACGGGCCTGTTCAGCGCCTTCCTTGCGATAAAGCTCGCGGTATCGGCGTGGGTGTATAGGGTCGTACCCGGGGATGTAAAACACCTGGCGGGTTCTGACTGTCTGTTCAAAATTTTCGGCCATCTTACACCTGCGTTTGAGCCGACATTAGACATTATTTAGGGCAAGAGTAAGGCGCCTAACCCAAGTATCCCAAAGCGGGAAAGCTCTCTAGTAGCCAAAAGGAAAACGTCGAAAAAGCCCCCCTAAAAAGAGCCAGCCCAACGAGAACCAGCAACACCCCCATGCCGCGTTCGATGGCTTTCGTAAATGGTTTTATCCGGGTCATCAGGCGCGTGGCCCGAGTAATGAACATCGCCACAAGAAGAAACGGGACGCCCAGACCTGCGGCATACACACCTAACAGCAACGTTCCCCGCACCACGGACGCTTCGGAAGCGGCCAGTGAAAGGATCGCACCAAGCTGTGGGCCTATGCACGGGGTCCAGCCAAACGCGAAAGCGAGCCCCAAAACGTAGGCCCCAAATAACGTCCCGCCTTGGTCGCCTGCGTCCACTCTAGCCTCTTGGTCAAGAAACGGGATGCGGAACAAACCTATGAAATGGAGCCCGAAAATGAATACGATCACCCCAGACATGCGAGCGAAGGCGACCTGATACTGCAAAAAGAACGCTCCGAACAAAGATGCGGTGAAGCCCAGTATCAAAAACACCGTGCTTAACCCCATGACGAAAAAGAGCGCGGTTAGGACAGCTTTGCGCCGTGCATGGCTGACCGACGACATGTCGGTCAATGACACCCCGCTCATATAGGCGAGGTAAGGAGGAACGATAGGCAACACACAAGGGCTCAGAAAGCTGACAATTCCCGCCGCAAGAGCGATAAAGATTGCAGGTAACAAACCCGCGTCGATGATTTCAAAACCGAACATGGTCGAAGCCTTAGCGCGCTTTTTGGGTCGCGTCACGCCGTGACCGGGGTGCCCTATCGCACAAGGTTGTGGACGCCCTGAAACATGTGTCTTATTGGAGAGAAATGCACGATATATATACCCTTGATGCCACCGGGCTGCTGTGCCCCCTCCCCGTTCTAAAGGCCCGTAAACGCTTGCAAGCATTAAAATCGGGTGAAGAATTGACGGTTCAGGCTGACGACCCTGCCGCAATCATCGACATGCCACATTTCTGCATGGAATCGGGCCACGAACTGGTCAGAACTGATTTAGACAGTGCCCCGCAAATTTATATAATCCGTAAAAAATAGCGCGCTGGTTCGGGAAGAATAGACGAGAAAAAAGGGCAGGTCTTGCGGCCAGCCCTTTTTATTATTGCTTGTCCGGAAGAATTACCCCCCGAGAGACCACCAGCCGCGACGTTTCGGCTTAGCTGGCTTTTCCGAAATCTGTTCAGCTGCGGGGGCGACCCCCGGCTGCGGAATTTCTGTTAATGGTGGTTCCGGCCTTATCTCTTGAGCAGGTGGAATCTCAGTTGGGGTCGAATCCGGCATCTCGACAGGTGTCGAAGGTTGCTCAATCTCGGCAGGTGCCGGTGCTGGCACTGGCATCGGCTCCTTTGAAGGCTCGGGCGTCGGCTCTGGCTTGACTTCCGGTTCCGGGGTCTCCGAAGGCTGGATTTCTGGCTCGGGCTTTTCGACAGGCTTTGGCTGCTCGACAGGTTCCGGTTTCTCGACCGGCTGGCTGTCGGGTTCGGGTTGGTCCGAATCCACCTGTGCGGCGACGACCTTGGGCTTGCGAGTACGCGCCCGTTTGGGCCGCGGGGTGGCTTTGGCGGGGGCGTCATCTTCCGCTTCTGCTGTGACAACGGCATCTGCATCCGGCGTCGCTTCTGTCACAGCATCGGCCTTGGGCTTGCGGGTACGGCTGCGGGTCCGTTTCGGTTTGTCCGCAGGCTTTTCCGCGTCGTCAGAGGCTTCTTCTGAGCTTGCAGCGTCAACTACGGCGTCAGTAACGGTATCGGATGACTTTGCATCTTCCGATACAGAGTCGTCGTCGTTGCTGTTTTCCTCATTGCCATTATCGTCACCGTTGGACTTGCCACCCCGCCGCCGCCGGCGCCGACGACGCCGCTTGGGCTTGCCTTCGGCATCATTCTCATCTTCGTTGCCAGCATCGTTTTGCTTGTCAGCATTGTCATTTTGGCCATTGCTACGGTTGGCTTCCGCTTCATCTGCTACTTCGTCTGCGATATCGTCATTATCAATCTGGTCGATCTCGTCCATGATCGAAGTGTCGACCGAAACAACGTGTTCTACCACGGTCACAACACGCGTTGCCGTCTTGAACTTCTCAAGACTAAAGTCAGGGCTCACCAAGGTGGGATCACCTTCGATCCGAACCGACATGCCATAACGGCCTTCGATATGGGCGATGTGTTCACGTTTCTGGTTCATCAAGAAGTTAGAGATGCCCACGGGTGCCGTGATCAAGACCTCACGAGACCTCTTACGGGTGCCCTCCTCTTCGATCTGGCGCAGAATGGACAGCGCAAGGTTATCATCCGAACGGATCAGCCCGGTACCATGGCAGGCGTGACAAGGCTGTGTTGTAGCCTCGATCATTCCGGGACGCAGGCGTTGGCGCGACATCTCCATCAACCCAAAACCGGAAATGCGGCCGACTTGGATACGGGCGCGGTCGGTCTTGAGTTTTTCCTTCATCAGCTTTTCGACAGCCACGTTGTTGCGACGTTCGTCCATGTCGATGAAGTCAATAACGATCAGGCCCGCCAAATCGCGCAGACGCAACTGACGCGCCACCTCGGCGGCGGCCTCAAGGTTGGTCTTGGTCGCAGTCTGTTCAATAGACCCTTCTTTTGTCGCCCTGCCAGAGTTCACGTCGATGGCAACCAGCGCTTCGGTTACACCGATCACGATATAGCCACCTGATGGCAGCTGCACCGTGGGGTTAAACATACCCGACAGATAGCTTTCGACTTGATAGCGGGCGAAGAGCGGCAGGGTTTCGCTGTAAAGTTTCACGTTTTTAGCGTGGCTTGGCATGATCATCTTCATGAAGTCTTTGGCAATGCGATAGCCCCGTTCGCCCTCGACAAACACTTCATCGATCTCACGGTTATAAAGATCGCGGATCGACCTTTTGATAAGATCGCCCTCTTCATAGATTTTCGCAGGCGCAATCGACTTTAACGTCAGCTCGCGGATCTGTTCCCACAGGCGTTGCAGGTATTCATAGTCGCGTTTGATTTCGGCTTTGGTACGCTGCGCTCCCGCAGTGCGCACGATCAGGCCCGCACCTTTCGGCACTTTGATCTCGTTAGCTATCTCTTTGAGCTTCTTGCGGTCAGCGGCATTGGTGATCTTGCGGCTGATACCACCGCCACGCGCAGTGTTAGGCATAAGCACGCAATATCTGCCTGCCAAAGACAGATAGGTGGTCAAGGCAGCGCCTTTGTTGCCACGCTCTTCTTTGACAACCTGAACCAACAAAATCTGGCGTACTTTTACAACCTCTTGGATCTTATACCGCTTGGGACGGGGCTTGCGAACATTGCGCAGTTCATCGGCATCATCATCGGCAACCGATTCAATGCTGTCATCCTTATCGGAAGCATCCTTTGCCTGAAGTTCATCGTCCTGATCATCGTCATTGTCGTCATCGTCGTTGACGCCATCGTCGTTGACGTCGTCAGCGTCGGGTTCTTCGACAGGCGTCTCAGCGACACGCTCCATCGGAGAAGAACCTTCTTCATACAAATCGACGGTCTCCATCCCTTCGACCTGCTCACTGTCCATTTCCTTACTGACAGTGGCGTCATCGCTGACCGCGTCTTCGGCCTTGGGCTTTGCGCGGCTACGCGAACGGGTCCGACGCTTAGGCTTTTCGTCTTCCTCATCTTTAGCGGCTTGCGCTTCGGCATATGCGCGCTCTTCTTCCATCAGCGCCAAACGATCGGCTACCGGGATTTGATAGTAATCCGGGTGGATCTCTGAAAAGGCCAGAAAACCGTGTCGGTTTCCGCCATAATCAACGAAGGCGGCCTGCAACGAAGGCTCTACTCGCGTTACTTTCGCGAGATAGATGTTGCCGGCTAGCTGGCGTTTATTATCTGATTCAAAGTCAAATTCCTCGACCTTGTTTCCATCAACCACGACAACGCGAGTTTCCTCAGCGTGGGTGGCATCGATAAGCATTTTCTTAGGCATAAATCCATTTTGCACAGCTGCGCACGCAAAAGGCCCGGTGGGGCACCGCGCGGCAGGGTATGTCTTGTCAGGGCGATAGGTGACGCGGCTAAAACAGGGCCCGAAAGGCCGCATGTCTGTCTGCTCGTGGCGTCTGCGCGCGTCATCGCGGTTCTTCTCCGACATGGGCACCGCGTAACCGCGCCATCCATGTCCATTAAGGTACTGCGTTTGATCCGAGCTATAGCTCGGTGCAACCGTCAGCGGTTCTTTGGCCTTTTTTAAGGGCCTAATCGGTCTGCATGGATACCGCTTTGCGGGTTCCCTGGGCAGCGAAACTGTCTAGAGGCGTGACACCGGGTCAAATGACGCAGTACACCCTCCCCCCAATTAAGGGCAGATACGGTCAAATGACAATGGGTAATCGCCATCTGGGCGCTTTGAACGCACAGCTTAGGATTACAGATCAGTCAGCGATGCCAAATCCAACACCCCTGATTTCCCAAGCATTCCGGCGTTATAGCAATAATGCTCCGCCAGCAGGCGACATGACATACAAGTTACGCGAATTGACTGCGCGACAAGATGTGACGCGATTGCCACGGAACTCAAGCCCTGCAGGCCATCACAAATAATCAGAGCGTTGCAATGCGTATTTTGCCATTTTCTCGTTCAACGTCCGTCGCGGCAGGCATAGCTCTTCCATGACACTGGCGATTGACCCTTTATGGCGGCGCATAGTGTTGTCGATCAGCATGCGTTCAAACGCCTCGACATATTCTTTCAACGGTTTGCCATCCGTCGTCATCACTGGCTGCATTTCCTCATGGTCCGACATCAGCAATGACGCAATCGAACCCGATCCGCGTCGAGATTGTAGCACCGCGCGCTCCGCCACGTTGATAAGCTGACGAACGTTGCCGGGCCATGGTGCCTGCAACAATTGCGCCGCTTCCTGCGCCGATATCTGCGGCGTTTCGCAGCCATATTCGTCGGCAAATTCCTCGCTCAGACGGGTAAACAGAACCAGTATATCTTCGCCGCGTTGACGCAGCGGTGGTACAGTAATGCGTAACGCCGCCAAGCGATAAAACAAATCAGACCGCAAAGCATCCTCGGACGTACGACCAGCCTCTTGCAGGTTCGATATCGCGACAATCCGGGTTTCGGCCGGCGTGCCTTGCTCGTTGATGGCGCTCAATAGGCGCGCTTGTAAGGTTTCGCTAAGCGCTTCGATCCCCTCCAGAACCAACGTGCCACCCCGAGCCTCTTCAATCGCGGGCAATTGCGCATCTTCGGGCATCATCGGGCCGAACAACCGCTTGCTCAATGCGTCTTCTTCTAGCGCCCCGCAACTGACAAGGACGAATTTCTTGCCCGCCCGCGACCCAACTGCATGCAAAGCATGCGCCACCAAAGTCTTGCCGGTTCCGGTTTCGCCATCAATCAGAACGTGGCCATCCGCCTGGCCCAAATCCAGGATATCCTCGCGAAGTCGCTCCATCACCGGAGACCCGCCAATCAGCTTTTTCATGAGCTGACTGCCATCCGATAATTCCCGGCGCAAGGCGCGGTTATCCATCACCAGACGCCGCGCGTTGGTCGCCTTTTTGGCAAGCTCACTCATCCGGTCGGGGTTGAACGGCTTTTCGAGGAAGTCAAAGGCACCAACACGCATCGCCTCGACTGCCATCGGAACATCACCATGGCCGGTAATCATGATAACCGGCAACGCGCTATCGGTCCCCATCAGCTTCTTGAGGAACTGCATACCGTCCATTCCCGGCATTTTTATATCTGATATGACGATACCCGGGTAATCAGGCCCCAAGCTTTTTAGGGCGTCTTCGGCACTACCAAAGGTTTCGGTGTCATAACCCGAAAGCGCCAACCACTGACTAATCGACTGACGCATGTCTTTTTCATCATCAACGATCGCGATTTTCATTGCCTGAGCCATTATCTATTCCGCCGCCTGTGAATTTTCCGCGCTGTCCATAATGGGCAGCTGCATCTCAAAAACCGCGCCGCCATTCTGGCCGTTGCGCGCTGTCAGCCTGCCACCCAAATCGGTCACAATGCCCGACGAAATGGCAAGCCCCAACCCGACACCATCGCCGGGCTGCTTGGTGGTATAAAACGGCTCGAACAGTGCATCGAGATCTTCAATACCCGGGCCATTGTCACGCACTGTCAACGTTGCCGTTTCCCCCGCCGATAGAATAATATCTACCTTCGGGTTACGTTCTGATTTGGTGGCGTCTATCGCATTCCGCAAGAGGTTCACCAAAACCTGTTCTATCCGCATCCTGTCCCCCATCACCTGAACCGGCACATCCGGCAGGATCCGATTTATCTGTACTTGACGTTGACGTAGCTGCGGTTCCATCATTGACAAGGCAGACGCCAGCGCCTCGCCCATTTCGAATGGAGAAAATTGCTGCTGACCCTTGCGGGCGTAGCTTTTCAGCTGGCGTGTAATGGCACCCATCCGTTCGATCAGATCGTCAATACGCCCGAATGACGATAAGGCTTCCTCCAACCGGTTTCGCTGCATCAGCAACCGTGCCCCTGCAAGATAGGTCTTCATCGCAGCTAACGGTTGGTTCAACTCGTGGCTTACAGCCGCTGACATTTCCCCCAAAGCGGCCAGTTTACTGGATTGTTCAAGGGTTTGTTCAGCGACGGCAAGCGTCTGCTGCACGCGTTTACGCTCAGCGATCTCGCGCTGCAATGCCACGTTCAACGCCCGCAGCTCCGCTGATTCACGCTGAAACAGCGCTGCCCGGCCAGCAGTGCGCCGGCTCAGCGCATAGAATGTCAACGCGAGAAGTATGGCAAACCCCATAACCTCGAGCGCCAGAACCCCATTCACCTTTTCTCGCACTGAGGCATAGGTGGTATAACTGGTGATCCGCCAACCGCGAAACGGGATCCGTGACGACAACCGCATGACAGCCTCTCCCCGAAGGTAGGCGTCAGGCGGCAACGCCGTCCAGTCCGCAGTGGCCTTGATCGCTCGCTCAATCGCACTTTGCGGCGTCTGGTTCGACAAGGCCTCACTTTCGGTCAAGCCGCGCCAACGCGGCTCAGTCGCCATTATTATATCACCTGTACTATCGGTGACGATCACGGCATCGGAAATACCTGCCCACGCTCGTTCAAAACGCTGTAAATCCACTTCGGCGGCGATCACACCCAAGGTGGTGCCGCCTTCCTGAATGCGGCGCGAATAGAAAAACCGGTAACCTCCCGTGCTACGCGGTATGACGCTGAAAACGGTTGAATTCGACCGGATAGCATCTACGAAATACGCTTCTGACCGGTGCGACGCCCCAAGCCGGTTGCGGTCAGTTGCCGCCACGGTGCGCCCGTCGATATCATATAACACCAGCGACGCAGCACCTATTTCCTCTACGAACGAAATCAACCGCTGAGTAGAAAGCGAATAATCCGCTCTCGTCAAAGCTTCGATCAACGCGGGATCACGCGACAGCAACTGCGGCACAATCGCGTTTTGACGTAGTTCGGCCAACAGGTTGCCGCTGTACAACGCGATCCGCAATTCTGCCCGATTACGGGTGCTTTCTGTAAAGCGGTCTGTCAGCAGCTTGTTGGTAATGGAAATCGTTGCAATGGCGACAACCAATAGCAAAGCGACAGCCAGCCGGACACGCCAACTGACAGAAACTGGTTTGGTATTAAAGGTGGCAGACCGGTCCATACAAGACCAATCTACGCAACCTCACCCGCGCACTCAAGTCACGCCGTGACCAGTGCTCCTGCTAATGCGCGGAAGAGCGCCGTTCCGTCAGTTCCGCCATGCCCTGCGTCAGCCGCGCGTTCGGGGTGTGGCATCATGCCAAGAACACGACGGTTTTCCGAAAGGATACCCGCGATGTCAGCTTGGGCTCCATTGGGGTTCTCCGTATATTTGAAGGCCACCCTGTCCTCGGCGTGCAGGCGCGCAATGGTTTCGCTGTCGGCAAAGTAATTCCCATCATGATGGGCAATCGGGATATCGATAACGGATCCAGCCTCATATCCCGACGTGTAATCGCTGTCAGCGGTCGCCACTTTTAAACCTACGGACTTGCAAATGTACTTCAATCCGGCGTTGCGCAGCAATGCCCCGGGCAGCAAACCCGTTTCGGTCAGCACCTGAAAGCCGTTGCACACTCCCATCACATAGCCACCGCGCTCGGCGTGGGCAGCTACCTCGCGGCAGATCGGGGAATTTGCCGCGATCGCGCCGCAGCGCAGATAATCCCCATAGGAAAATCCGCCTGGAACCCCAACCATGTCCACTCCTTCGGGCAGAGTGGTGTCCTTGTGCCATACCATCGAAACTCTGGCACCCGCCGCCTCGAATGCCACCGCAAGATCGCGGTCACAGTTAGAGCCGGGAAACACGATGACGGCTGCGTGCATCAGATCATCTCCACGCTATAGGATTCGATGACGGTATTCGCCAGCAGCTTTTCGCACATTGTCTCGACATCGGATTGGCTTGCACCCTCGTCCAGATCAAGTTCGATCACCTTGCCCTGACGCACACCTTTGACGCCGTCAAAGCCCATCGCACCAAGCGCATGGCGTACCGCTTCACCCTGCGGGTCCAGCACACCATTCTTCAACATCACATGTACCCGTGCCTTCATGGCGCGTCCCCCTGCTTCATTTTGCAAAATAAACTCATACTCCACGCTGGCCTAGTTGATCAACGTAGGTTTCATCATCGGTGTCGACGTCTTGGGCATTACCCCCAGACGTCGGGCTACCTCTGTATAGGCATCGGTCAGCGACCCGAGATCGCGGCGGAACACGTCCTTATCCAAGTGACGGCCGGTTTCGATATCCCACAACCGACAACTGTCGGGGCTGATCTCGTCGGCCACGATCAGTCGTTGGAAATCACCATCATACACGCGTCCGACCTCGATCTTGAAATCGACCAAACGAATGCCGACGGCCATCATTACCCCAGACATAAAGTCGTTCACCCTGAGTGACAGGCTCAGAATATCTTCCATATCCTGCTGACCAGCCCAGCCAAAAGCGGCAATATGCTCTTCGGTTACGAGGGGATCACCCAGATCGTTGTTCTTGTAGTGATATTCGACGATTGGGCGCGGCAATTGCATGCCTTCTTCGATACCCAACCGGGTCGACAGCGTGCCCGCAGCATAATTTCGCACGACAATTTCAAGCGGAATAATCTCGGCCTGGCGCACCAGTTGTTCACGCATGTTCAAACGTTTGATGAAATGGGTCGGTACGCCGATATTATTCAAACCGGTCATAAAGAACTCGGACAGGCGGTTGTTCAACACGCCCTTGCCTTCAATCACGGCCTTCTTCTCTGCATTGAAGGCCGTGGTATCATCCTTGAAATACTGGACAATCGTCCCAGGCTCAGGGCCTTCATACAAAATCTTGGCCTTGCCTTCATAGATTTTAGTGCGACGGGCCATGCACATCCCTTCCAGACAACAGGCCCGCGCGACTATCACCGGCCCTTTGTCGTGTCACATAGTCCAAGCGTTCCCTTCACGCAAGCACACGCCCGCAACGGGTTCCAAGTCATGGCGCAAGCGACGGCTTGCCTCATGACGATCATGAGAATAATGAGGTTGTCTCACATCGGTCGTCGTGAGATTACGCCCAATCACCCATTTTGCGGAGCTTTTCAATGTCCAACCCACTCACAGACCTTCTGGCAGAAAAAGGCACGCTTTTGGCTGATGGTGCCACCGGCACGAATTTGTTCAACATGGGGCTGATGTCCGGCGACGCGCCCGAGATGTGGAATACCGATCAACCCCAAAACATCATCAAGCTTTACCAAGGTGCGGTCGAGTCAGGAAGCGACATTTTCCTGACCAACTCCTTCGGTGCGAATGCGTCACGCCTCAAACTGCACAATGCCGAAAAGCGTGCTCACGAGCTTAGCCGCGTTTCTGCCGAACTGGCCCGTGAGGTCGCGGACAAAGCAGGCCGGAGGGTCATCGTCGCAGGCTCGGTCGGCCCCACTGGCGAGATCATGGAACCCGTAGGGCCGCTGACCCATGCGCTAGCAGTCGAAATGTTTCATGAAACCGCTGACGGGCTGAAAGCGGGCGGTGCCGATGTCGGCTGGCTGGAAACTATCAGCGCGCCTGAAGAATACCGCGCCGCCGCCGAAGGCTTCAAGCTGGCTGGCCTGGATTGGGTTGGCACAATGAGCTTTGACACCGCTGGGCGCACCATGATGGGCATGACCTCTGAAGCGATGGTGGATATGGTTCATCAGTTGGACAACATGCCGCTGGCGTACGGGGCAAACTGCGGTACCGGCGCGTCCGATGTTTTGCGCACAGTTTTGGGTTTCGCATCAAAGGGCAAGCCAACGCCAATAGTCTCTAAAGGGAACGCTGGAATTCCGAAATACCACGAAGGCCATATTCATTATGACGGGACCCCAGAACTGATGGCCGATTACGCCGAGATGGCGCGCAATTGCGGTGCGTCAATCATAGGCGGCTGTTGCGGCACCATGCCAGAGCATCTTGTACACATGCGTGCCGCCCTCGACAGCCGTCCTAAAAAGGACGCTCCGACGCTACAAGAAATTGTCCAAGCGCTTGGGCCGTTTTCGTCAGCCAGTGACGGCACTGACGGCGAAGGCCCGACACGCACCCCCCGCCGCGGTCGCAGGCGGGGCTAACCCCACGGTCAGAACAAATCCAACTGTGCGCTCGCCATTTTCGGGGGGCGAAACAGATCGCAACGCATTGGTGGTGACAGGGTGGCCAGCCCCAGCCTTTTCACAGCCAGTTTGAAACGTTGTTGGATGATCTCGGCATAAGGTCCCTCTCCGCGCATCCGCCTGTGCCACTGAGCATCGTATTCCTTGCCCCCGTGCATCTCGCGCAGCCGAGCCATGATCCGGCCCGCCCTATCGGGATAGTGTTGAGCCAGCCAGTCCTGCATCAACTGTGACACCTCTCGCGGTAGACGTAGCATAATCCAACTTGCCGACCGCGCACCCGCGTCCCGCCCGGCTTCCAGAATCGCCTCCAGTTCAGGGTCAGTCAACGCAGGTACCATGGGCGACGCCATCACGCGCACCGGAATACCCGCCTGAGACAAAGCATGTATTACTTGAAGTCTGCGTTTTGGCGCCGGAACGCGCGGCTCCATCAGCCGGGCGAGTTTTGCATCCAGTGTCGTTACCGATATGCCCACTCTCACCAGACCACGCTTGGCCATATCTGCCAGAATGTCGATGTCCCTCTCAATCAGGCTGCCCTTTGTCACGATTGCCACTGGATGGTTTGCATCTGACAACACTTGTAACAGACCGCGCATAATCTGATGCTCACTCTCTATGGGTTGATAGGGGTCAGTGTTGGTCCCAATCGCAATCGGAGCAACATTATAGCGCTTCGCCGCTAATTCGCGGCGCAGGACGTCCGGGGCATCAGGCCGCGCGATCAGCCGGGTTTCGAAGTCCAGCCCCGGCGACAACCCCAGATAGGCGTGGCTGGGTCGTGCAAAGCAATACACGCAGCCATGTTCGCACCCCCGATAGGGGTTGATTGACCTGTCGAACGGCAAATCAGGCGACTTGTTATAGGTGATTACGCTGCGCGGCACCTCCAGACGGACCTCGGTCCGCAGTACCGGCAACGGCTCGGCATCACCCTCCCAGCCGTCATCGACAGCGGCGACGGCAAACGCTTCAAACCGTCCGGCATGATTGCTGGAACTGCCACGTCCGGCCAACTTATATCTGCGGTTCTCATGATCCATTCGAATCTTCTGGAACAAATAAGGAACATCGTCAAGTATCCCGTGCCAAGCCATTGTTAAGCGGCATAATTGGACTTATCTGACAGGGAACATATGCGTCGCACTTGAAGCCGCCCGTGTCGCAAAAAGCACGAAGTTTCCGGTGATTCCATGACAAAAGAACACAGGCCCGCGCGGGCAAATTAACCGATGAGGAACGACAATGTCGGAAGAAGACGAAATTATCCTTGCCGATCTGGACGATGAAGAACTTGTCCAACAGATGTTCGACGACTTGTACGACGGTCTGCGCGAAGAGATCGAAGAGAGCGTAAACATTTTGATCAGCCGTGACTGGGCACCCTATGACGTGCTGACCAAGGCGCTCGTCGGCGGTATGACCATCGTTGGGGCCGACTTTCGCGACGGTATCCTATTCGTACCTGAAGTATTGCTAGCAGCGAATGCAATGAAGGGCGGTATGGCAATTCTTAAACCATTGCTGGCCGAAACCGGGGCACCCCGCGTTGGCAAGATGGTGATTGGCACAGTCAAAGGTGATATTCACGACATCGGTAAAAACCTAGTATCCATGATGATGGAAGGTGCTGGATTCGAAGTCGTCGATCTTGGCATCAACAATTCTGTCGAGAAATACCTAGAGGCGATGGAAGCCGAAGCCCCCGATATTCTGGGAATGTCCGCGCTGTTGACGACGACCATGCCGTATATGAAAGTGGTGATCGATACGATGGTTGAACAAGGAATCCGCGAGGATTACATCGTACTGGTCGGGGGGGCACCCCTGAACGAGGAATTTGGCAAAGCCATTGGTGCCGATGCTTACTGCCGAGACGCCGCAGTTGCAGTCGAAACTGCCAAAGAGTGGGTGGGCCGGAAACATAACAGCGCCAAAGCATAGGCGTCTGGATCTGAATTCAAAGGCCTCTCCCCACCGGAGAGGCCTTTTGTGTTGGAGGAATGAATGAAGCACCTTTCTGACAGCGACCTAACCGAAGCCGGACTACCGCTTGAGCGGCAAAAAGGGCGTATCCTGCTGATCGCTTGCGGTGCTTTGGCCCGCGAAATTCTAGACCTCAAAGCCGCCAATGGCTGGACGCACCTTGACCTGACCTGCTTGCCTGCCAAGCTCCACCTTTACCCCGAAAAAATTACCCAAGCGGTAATTGACACCGTAAATCTGCACCGCGCGGAATATGACGAATTCTTTGTGGTTTATGCAGATTGCGGAACCGGCGGGCTTCTCGATGCCGCGTGTCAAAAACTCGGTGTACAGATGATAGCAGGTCCTCACTGTTACAGTTTTTTCGAAGGCAACGATCGTTTCGCCAAGACCTCTGAAACCGAAATCACTACATTCTATCTGACAGATTTTCTGGTCCGCCAGTTCAATTCGTTTATCATCAAACCCATGGGCTTGGATAAGCACCCCGAACTGCGCGATATGTATTTCGGCAATTACGAAAAATTGGTCTATCAAGCCCAGACCGACGACCCTGAATTAACCGAAAAAGCAAAGGCCTGCGCGGCCACCTTGGGCTTGGCTTTTGAACGCCGCTTTACAGGATATGGCGATCTCGAAAAAACGCTCGAAACCCTGTGATTTTCATTTTGCCAAATAAACTCATCTGGCACCACCTCTGCATCAGCCGTGCGGGCATTATTCGCGCTGACACTCTCGGACCGCTGTCTCGCGAACGCGCTCTATCATCGCGGTCAGACCGTTGGAGCGTTGTGCCGAAAGATGCTCGTTAAGCCCCAATCGCCCCATTTCCGCGCGTGCATCAATTTGCGTCACTGCCCTCGCAGGCGTTCCGTTATATAACTTGCGTAGCACCGCAATCAGCCCCGAAACTATCATCGCATCGCTGGCACCATCAAAATGCAGAGCCCCGCCGTCGAACTGCGCATGCAGCCAAACCTGGCTCGCGCAGCCATCTACTTTGGTGGCAGGGACCCGTAATTCTTCAGCTAATGGGTCCATTGCTTTGCCCAAATCGATCACATAGCGATAGCGGTCTTCCCATTCCTCGAGAAACTCGAAATCTTCGACCAGTTCTTCAAATGCCTCTGTAGCCACGGCTCAACCCTCTATTCTACTGTCAAAGTCCTAGGTTGCGTATTGTCAAAGGTCCACCCCCTTCCCAAGGGACGCGTGATGGGTTAGTCAAATATGACGGTAATTTCTACGGCGGATCTCATGCGCAAGACCTTTTCAGTCCTTTTGCTATCGACCCTTGTTTTGACGGGTTGCGCCACCGTGCGCGACAGTCGGGTGAACCCGTTCAATTGGTTTGGCAAGGCCCGATCAGAGCCGATTTCGCACAGTTCTGCCCAAGCCAACCCCTTGATTCCAGAGACTTCCAGCATTTTCTCCAAAAAGCGCAACAAGGAAGCTGTCTATAACGGTCGCCCCATTGATCAGATTACCGATCTCACGATCGAACGGGTAGCGGGTGGCGTTTTAGTACGCGCAACTGGCTTGGCAGCCCGACAGGGCCTGTACGACGTCCAACTGGTCCCCCAGAATAAAGACGAACTTCCGATCGACGGAGTTTTGACCTATCGACTTGAGGGGGTAGAACCAGCGCCCCAAACCGCCATCGGGGCCGCACCGACGCGCGAGGTTACTGTCGCCCGGGCATTGACCGACCAACAATTGGCCGAAGTTCATACGATCCGTATCGAAGGTCAACGCAACGCGCTCACTTCTCGCCGTTAACGTGACCTCGCATTGGCGGGGTGAGCCGTTAAAACGGCCTACCCACTCACAGCGCGCCCCGAGCGTTAAACTTCGACCACCTTTACATCGGAACCTTTCGCCGTCAGGGCGATTTCGCCCTTACACAGGCGCAATGCATCTTCCCCGAACACCTCGTTGCGCCACCCCTTGAGAGCCGGGACATCGCGCAACCCACCGGCGATACCGTCGAGATCAGCCGCCGGTGCGATCAGCTTGGCGGCGACACCGGCATCCTCGGATTTCGCTTTAAGCAACACCCTGAGCAAATCTGCCAAAGCAGGGTTAACCTGAAGTTTTTCACGGCTGCGGTCAGGCTGCGGCATGTCTGCGGCGGCACAGTTAACGCCTGCGGCCACAGCCTTTAGGATGCCATCGGCAATTTCGCCTTTGCGGGCATCGCGTAGCAACAGCCGCGCACGCCCCAATTCTTCATGGTTCTTTGGCTTATTACTCGCGAGTTCTACCATGGCGTCATCCTTATAGACCCGGGAACGCGGAATGTTTCGCGTTTGCGCATATTCTTCGCGAAATGCGGCAAGCTCTTGCACCACAGCCAGGAATTTCGGGCTGTTTGTACGGGTTTTGACTCGTTTCCAAGCCTCGCGAGGCGGGGTGATATATGTTTCCGGGCTTGTCAGAATTTGGATCTCTTCAGCGACCCATCGCTCCCGGCCTGATTGTTCCAACTTGCGCGACAAGAATTCGTAGATCTGCCGCAGATGTGTCACGTCTGCCAACGCATACTTAGCTTGCGCATCGCTTAGCGGGCGACGCGACCAATCGGTGAAACGTGAGGTTTTATCAAGCGGTTGATGGGCAATCTTGCGCACCAGGGTCTCGTACCCGACCTGTTCGCCAAAACTGCAGACCATAGCCGCCACTTGGGTATCGAATAAGGGTTGGGGGAAGACGCCCGCATCGACAAAGAATATTTCCAGATCCTGCCGGGCAGCGTGGAACACTTTGACCACCGAAGCGTCACGAAACAACGTATAAAGGGGCTCCAGTGAAAGATCTTCTGATAGCGGGTCAACCAGTACGGCACCTGAATCGTCAGTACCTGGCATCGCCAGCTGAATTAGGCAAAGCTTTGAGTAATACGTTCTTTCGCGAAGAAATTCTGTATCTACAGTGACATAATCATGTTTAGCAGCCTCAAGGCAAAAGGCTTCCAGCGCGTCGGTTGTGGTGATTGTTTTCATGAAACTACTTTGAACAGAGGTTTGCCAAGTGGCAATGAATAAACTCATAAATTCAGCGCCATATGGCACCGCGTCAGTTTTCTAGCATCAAAGGCCCGCGATCCCCGGCTGCAAATCGCCGCAACACCGCAGGATATAGCAGATGTTCCTGAATCAATACGCGTTTTGCCAATGCGTCAGGTGTGTCACCAGTCATCACCGGCACGGTTGCCTGCCCCAAAATAGGACCATCATCCAAAGCGGCAGTCACTTCATGTACCGTACAGCCGTGCATTTTGTCACCAGCGTCAAGGGCACGGGAATGTGTGTGCAAGCCTTTGTATCGCGGTAACAATGAGGGGTGAATATTGATCATCCTGCCGGCCCATGCGTCAGTGAATTCATGCGTCAGCATGCGCATGAACCCGGCAAGGCAAATTATGTCAGGCGCATGCGGCACGAGTTGGGCCGTTAACTGCGCCTCGAACGCAGCTCGGTTCCCTTTAAAGGGTCTGTGATCCACAACTACCGTAGGAATTCCACGTTCTTGCGCCCATGTGATACCCGTTGAATCAGGGGTGTTTGACACAATCACGCATGGCCGCGCCGGATGGTCCCCGGTCATATCCTCTACCAGTGCCCGCATGTTTGACCCGCCACCGGAAAGAAAGATTGCGACCCGTTTGGTCACAGCATCTGCCCTGTATACGTGATTCCCGCTTCGTGCGTGACCTTACCCATCGGGTAAACAACTTCTCCGGCCTCGGTAAGCATGTTTTGCAGCCTCTCGGCCTGATCTTCGGCGACGACCAAAATCATCCCCACTCCGCAATTAAAAGTCTTAAGCATCTCGGCTTCCGAAATGCTTCCTACCTCTGCCATCCATTTGAAAACTCCGGGCAGATCCCATGAATCCAGATCTATCTGTGCGCCCATGGTTTCGGGTAAGACACGCGGTAGATTTTCGGTCAGCCCGCCGCCGGTGATATGGGCAAGCGCATGGACGCCCCCTGCCCGTACCGCCGTCAACGCGGGCTTCACATATAGCCGCGTAGGTGTAAGCAATACTTCTCCTAGTGAACCATCTGACCAAGGGCATTGCGCATCCCACCCCAAGCCCGACATCTGGACCAGCTTGCGGACCAATGAGTACCCGTTGGAATGCACCCCATCCGAGGCAAGCCCCAGCAATACGTCACCTGGTTTGACATCGCGTGGCAGGTCAGCCCCGCGCTCCATTGCCCCGACGGAAAAACCAGCCAGATCGAAATCGCCCTCGGTATACATTCCGGGCATCTCGGCTGTTTCGCCCCCGATCAATGCGCAGCCCGAGCCTTCGCACCCTCTCGCGATACCTTCGATGATCCTAGCGGCCTGTTCAGGCTCAAGCTTGCCCGTGGCGAAGTAGTCGAGAAAGAATAACGGTTCCGCGCCCTGACAGACCAGGTCGTTGACACACATCGCAACCAGATCAACCCCGACCCCGTCAACATTGCCGGTATCAATTGCGATTCGCAGTTTGGTGCCGACGCCATCGGTTGCGGCAACCAAGATGGGGTCATCATAACCGGCACCCTTCAGGTCGAACAATGCCCCAAAACCCCCAAGACCGGCCATGACACCGGGCCTATTTGTCCGCTTAGCCGCAGGTTTGATACGTTCGACCAGCGCATTGCCCGCGTCAATATCAACCCCGGCATCTGCATAGGTGATTGAATTTTTGGTGTTGGTCATGACACGTCCCCGCCGCCTGTTACCTTTGCGAAAACGAGTTATAGCACCCTGCGCAGGCGTGCAATGCACCTAACAAGCTTCAAGGCTTTTCTATGACTTGACGCCGCCGCTTTGTCCGAATACGAAACCGCCATGGCGGGCCTGTAGCTCAACTGGTTAGAGCAGAGCGCTCATAACGCTTTGGTTGCGGGTTCAAGTCCTGCCGGGCCTACCATCCTTCCCTTTTCCGTCATATTTTGCTGGCAATTTGGAATGATTGTGGACCACGATTTAAAGGTCGTGGTCCACTTGTTCAAAATTCAACGCTGACAGCTTGCTGATTGCTGTCGCTGCAAGGCTCGCCCTCTCTACGCGTTTGGTGTAGATTTCCGAAGTCTTGGCTTGGGTGTGAGCCATCAAACACATGATCTCATATTGCGTAGCGCCGGCAGCAGCCAGCAGTTCAGCCGCACCTTTTCGAACACCGTGCTGCGTGCGTCCCTTAGGTAGACCTGCTTCCTCCGTCCAAGAAATAATTTTGTTGCCAAATGAATTGGAAGACGCGAACTGTCTGCCTAAATCAGTCACCATGAACGTTTCAATTCTTTCGTGAAGCGCAAGTTCGTCGAGGAACTGGGCCATAGCAGGAACTGCCACAAACGCAGAACCTTTTTTACTTGGCTGAAATTCAATCCATTGAACTCCGTGTCGGATCACCAGATTGACTTTTCCAAGCCTGCTGACATCGCCAATACGGGGCAAGACGTTGATGGACAGAAAAAGCCAAAGCCGTGCAATTGTTCCACGTTTATGAGTTTTCAAAAACTTGTACATATCTTCTTTCGTCCATGGAGCTGCGCCACCACCATTTTTGTGGATCTTTTTTACGTCAAACACTGGCGAAAGCTTTGGATGTCCACGCTTCTCGCCCCATCTGAAAGCTGCTTTGAGCGCTTTGATGCAGTTATCGGCAGCACCGGTTTTTGATCCGAAACTATCCTGAATGTATATGAAAGCCTCTTCCGGAAGATCTGAATCGAGACTGCCCATGCGATCCCCCTCGGGATCGATGACATCGCATGCTTTATTCAATAGCGACTTATGGCCATTCAGCGTTAGTTGAGATGCACTACCCGCTTCAACTTTTTTCTCCAGAGCCAGCAGGTAGCCATCACAAAGTGCATCTAAAGTACCTACTCCAACCGTTGCACGCTTCACGCGTTCTAACTTTTCTCCCAACCGCGCGGCTGCATAGTGCTCATGAAAAGAAGGTTTTCCAGGACCTACTGGTATAGCTATCTTTTTGTCGCGATTACCTTCAACTCTTACGCGCCAGCGGATCGTACCTGCGGCAGTTTTGTCTTTGAGTAGGCCAGGAAAATCATGTTTCATACTCTTGCCTCACCGAATTTCCTCGGCCCTTTCTTTTCGGCCTTTTTCTCGGCCTCACCGTTAGTATCGGTGGTTGTGATATCAATGGTGAGAGCCCCGTCTGGACCCACTTTGATGGATGTCGGCGTAAAGCCAGAAGCCATCGCGGCGGCGATAGCATTTGAGATTGCAGCTTTTGATGGTTTTGCGGCTGGCATCGTTTTCCCCTTAAAAACAGGAGATCGATCCGCGTTTCGCAGCTCGAAAATCGGTTTGATTTGATTTTGAACTTTTTGCGCCCGCACTCAGGTGCCAATTTTATCAGGGAGCCGTGATGCTAAGGCTCCCTGAAACTCCGGTCTCAGCCGTCAGTCACGTCCGCGATCAACCGCCTTGCCGCCAACCGACCCCTCACCAGCCGACGCACATGGGTGAAGCTATCCCACCGGAGGATCATCCAGCGCAGGTGCTCCAGATCTTCATCGAACAGGAAGTCATCATGCGTGCAGACGTTGAGCACACGATTACCATATCCCGGAGACCGCTCATTGGCTGCTGCAACGAGTGCTGACCCCATCGCGGCGATGCACTCGTCGTCCCGCGCATCGAGTATCTCGCCGCATTCCAGCCGTGCCAATGTCTGCGGCAACGTGCGGCGATGGTAGCTTGTGAGACGTGGGCCAGTGCGCGCGTAGTTTTGCGCAAAGTCGGAGCCCTCGCCGATTGCGCGGGCGGCCATGTTTTCGAGTGTCTCGACGCGGCGGATATAGCTCATGCTGCCACCTCCCCCTGCTCTTCGTCGTTCGCGTCAGAAATACTCTCGAACCGGTCGAGAAGGTCTTGGACGGACTCTGTCAGTCCGCAGATCATCCAGACGGCATCGTCAGCTGGATTAATTTCCACGAAGTAGCCAGACTCCTCTCGATCAATATCAGCGACGTTTTCGAGACTCAGCAGATCGCACAGCCAATTGAGTTCATGCTTTCGTTTTCTGAATTTCGCATTTTTGTCTGACATTGAGCGCCGGAAGCGCTGCAACCGCATCAAAGCGGCCGATCCGCCGAGCAGCAGAACTGCATTTTGAAGCTCAACGTCGTTTTGCGCCATGAAGGATTTCAAAAGCGCTAAAAAATGTTGCCGTGTCATAGGACAACTCCGTTTTATTGCCGCCCCGTTGACGGCTCAAGCACGCGGCTGGGGTGTCTCCTTTCGCGCCGCGCGTGTTTCATCCTGTCTTGCTTAGCAGGGTCTATTTCTGTCTTTCTGTCTGCTCACAAAAAAGCAGAAAGAAAGATAGAAACTGAACCACCTAATCCTTCACTCTTTACCTCTCGGGATCATATAAGTTGCCATACGTGACTGGACTGATCATCCTCAGCGTAGACGCGCTTGCGCCCACTGATTTCACATGCGATTTCTTCGTCACAAACCCGAATATTGAGAATTGTTTTGCAGCGCCCGCCATCGCGCTCCTCAAAGACCTTACTTGGAGGTAGTTGAAGTGGTTGGCGGCGAGCGCTGTAGTCTCGTGAATATTTATGGTCGGCGTCGTCCGCGGGCAGCTCTCATTAAGGTTTTCGCACGCCTGCCTGCTTGGCGCTTCTGCTGCTTAACCTGATAATGGCGAGCAGTCTCGCCACCGCCTTCCTGCCCGCATAACACGAGCGCTATCCAAGTATCGGCATCATCCAGAGCCTCTTCGTGCCATAGGGTTCGGACTATGTGCTCGCCGGTACCGATATGCCTGCGCCAGGCTGTCGAAACCCAGCCTGCGCCCAGCTTTCGACCGTATTTCGCAAACAGATACTGGCCATTGAGTTCCCGAAGTCGCGTGCCAAGGCTCCCTTCGGAGCGACCGACCAGAACAACGGCATCCAAAAACGGCGTCAATTCCGGCCACAACTCCGCGACGTAGTCCGAGCCCGTTTTTGCGGTACGCAGATCGACAGTCCAGGTATCCCGTTCAATTGACCTGCTCAAATGCACGCCGATCTGAAACCGATGCAAGTCGCCGATGCGCAGGGGAATGTTCACAGCCAGGGCGATGGCCAGAGCATCCAGAGCCAGGTCCAACCGCGCTATGCAGCCCGACGGCATCGACATGGCCTCCTGTAAAAGCTCCTCCGAGAGCATCCAGCAATCCAAGATCTCAGTCGGGTTATGGATCAGCCACTCTTCCTTGTGCTTGCGCTGGCGCTGTGCGAGCCGGGCAAGCTGGTTCTTTTTGCGGCGCATCGCATTGAAGATGTCTGCGTGGTCGCCTTCGTCGAGCCAGCAGGCGAGGACCATCAATTCTTTCAATCGGGAGCACCGCGTTATGGGCTTTGTCCCACGGATCTTACTCGCGGCCAGAAACGCCCTGACGCATGGCATGTCCAGTGCCGGCTTGCAGTCGGCTTCGATCGCCGCAAACACCAGTTGCCGAGCGGTGCGCTTCAGGTTTGCAATGACTTTTGCGCTTGGCGGGGTGCGATCATCGAGGGTCATAATGCCACGATCAACCTGAGCTCGCGCGGCCTCCATCTCCTTGATTGCGAGGCGCCAGGTTTTCGGGATCTGCTCGATTGGTACAGACAGCACGGGTTTCTTGCCTGGGATGCGTGGCTCGACGCCCTCCCGCTCCTGCTGCCACCGTTCAGCATACCGGACGCGCAAGGCCTCGCGGAGCTCCGGTGCCCAAGAGGGATGTGCGGCCTGCAGAGGGACCATAAGTCGCTCGAGCCGCGACTTGGACCCAAATGCTACAAACATCTCGCGGGTCGGTGCGGCATTCCCCGCCAAATGTGTGATGAACCGATCAAGAAGTCGGCTCTGTGCGTCAGTGATACTCATGTCCGCCCCCTCCCTTTCAGACGTTTGTTCTTTGCCTCGCGCAGTTTTGCCCTGGCCGAACGATGCGCCTTGCTTTTGTTGATCCAGGCGTAGAATTTCCGGACCGTATCGGGATGGTCATCCAGAAGCTCGGCGGCCTCCTCGATCGCGTTCGGATCCTCGTCCAGCACGAAGAACGCGACGGCATGGCGCATTTCGTGGGTGTCCAGGTCGAGACCGCAGAATGCCAGGCCCTCCCCGATCAGGGCCGTGAAGACGCTCTTTTCTGCTGCGCAATCATTCCTGGGTGAATTGAACAGGAACTCAGACTCGGCATAGTTCTTGCCGAACGGGTGCTCGGCGATCAGCTTGTCGCGCACGGTCTCATAGTAGAACTGCAGGATCGGCATCGCTTCGAGCTCAATCTCGCCAGCGATCGGATTGCCATTCTTTGTAATTTCACCCGGGAGAACAAGGCGCGCCTCGCCTTTGAAACCCTCTGGCAGGATGAGCGTCGGATGGTCGCAGAATACCCGCAACTTGCGCAGATTTTGCTCCCGGAGCGGCTTACCGTAGAGCAAGATAGCCAAGGCTGCTGCGGCGGTCCCGAGCTTCAATGCCCACATACGGTTGTGCTGCGACATTGTTTTCCAGTCCCGCAGGCGGGCCTGGCTCTCGCGCAACAGCATTTCAGGGGCATTTAGAAGTCGTGTTTGCATCGCGATGTCATTGGCGAAGGCCTCGACACGGCGGCGGCGTGCCGCCGACATTTTCCCAATTCCCTTGCCGCGTACGGTCGGATGATTGCGCAGCGCAATCATCTTCTTCTCGGTTTCCGGCGACACATCGCAATGCTCGATCGCGATCTGCGTCACCTTGGAGACATAGGAGTGAAGCGACGATGTATCGCTCTTGAGACCCGACATTTCGTCCGCACGCACTTCCTGGAAGATGCGGCTCGCGGACTTGATATGTTTCAGCGTCAGAAGCTCGGACAGGTCGTAGATGTCTTCCGCTTCGATAATGTCTGCCCGGAACAACGTCCGATAAACCCAGCCGACTGCGTAACCGTATGCTTTGGCCGAGCTGTCGCTAAAATTCAGCTTGGCTTCTTCCGAGCCATTGCCGAGGGGCTCGTCGTCGAGATCGTCATCACTGCCATGGCGTTTAGCTTGCACGTATGCGCCGAAGTCTTCCCGCAGGGAAACAGCGGCTTCTGCAGGGAGCCACCCAACATAGCCCGATCTTGGTGCCCGTCTTTGCGGCGGCTCAGCGGGTGCTGTCGGCAGCAACCCAGCCAATGCGGTCTGGGCGGCGTCAGACATGATGAGCGCGTTCCAGACCTCGAGTCCGCGCAGAAACTGCTTTCGGTTTGTATAGGTTTTACGGTCGCACACGCGATGCACGAATGCCGTGTCCGCGTTGACTGGCACGACACCGTCTTCCCGCGCGGCCGCGACGAATGCAGCGAACGTCATCCAGCCACGGTTTGTCGCCAAGCCCAGGTCTGGCGCCTTATCTGTGACGAAGCTCAGGACGATAGGCCAGCTGTCATCGAATTTTGGCCTCTGAACCGGCTGATCTGCGATCCAGCGCTGATACCGTTCAAAAGCCCCGCGCGTTGCGGTCTTCCAAACTCCGAACCTGGTGAGATCGGAAAATCCGAGCGCAACATAATCGGCTGCGTTCCCAAAACGCTGGTCGAAGTCATCCGGACAGGCGGGGATCTTGTTTGCGGGCTTCTTGTAGACTTTCGGTGCCTTGTTCAGCGCGGCACGGACGGTGTTCAGGTAACTCTTGCTATACCCAAGGTGTGGCACCGCGTCTTTCACGGCGGCGAGATGGTGCGTGGTCATGGTCCTTGTCTCCATAAAAAGCGGGGGCCAGGCATCGGTGGCCTCACCAGAGGCGCCACCGATGCTTGGCTCCAGGCTGTCTTCTGAGTTGGAGATTGTTCTTTGTGCCGGGTGACAAAAAATCGGGTTTGTTTTCCTGAAGAGTTTCGGTCGGGGCCGAACGTCGGTTGCCTCACAAGTGGGGCCGCGGATGCACGGCGCCTGGCGATGTTTTGCGCTGGAAACGGGTCTGGATGACTGTTTGTCGAAACCGGCGTTATTCAGGAGAACAACGCCGGTTTTGGCCTCTTTTCAGGTTGCCGCCTTGCGGCATACATGCCGGGTATGTGGGAGGGGGATCACCTGAATTTGGCGCTGTTCGCCTGTTCCCGGCGCTATTCGGCAGAACAGCGCCGGGCCAACCTAAATATCAGCATCTGCGCGACCCTCATAGATACGGTCGGGTTTTCCCGCTGCGCAGAGAGATACTACAAACTCATTTTGTGCCTGTATAATTCGGAACCATCTCCTCCTCAGCAATTTGGAGGAAACATGGAAAACATACGCAAATCGTCTGGAAGAGCCACGATTGAACAGGTAGCGCGGCATTGGGACGTTTACCGAAACACGGCTGAATCCATTCTCGTCGCGAACAACGTGCCGTTCATCAAAGATGATGGCCCCTTGAAGGTGGAATGGATCGATGTCTGGTCCATTGATGGGTGCAGCTATGTGGCCCCGGCGAACTACCCGGCATACAAAGAGCCGATGTTGCGTGTCGAACGCCTCGGCGTGGCACCGAGCACTTGCTCTCAGCCAGACAGTTACATGTCCCGGGTCAACCTGAAGCCCTCTGCGCTGCGCGCGCGAGTGTCGCAGATCGAAAGGCCTATCGTGCGGCTCGCAGAGCGCATTCGACGTGTAAGACCCTGCGACCTCGACGCGTTGCTAAATCAATTGTCCGCCTGAGCCGTTCCACGGCAGCCTTCCTGATCGCAACTGCCGCGTCCCACGCTGGTCGGCAGATACGAGGAAGCGGCTGTTGCAATCCGACAACTCAGGCTGGATTAAATCCGCCACGGTGGGCGACGCAGGCGCGGTTGGAAAAGTGAAAAGATCATTTCTGTTCCAGGGACTTGTCTATTCGCGCCTTTCAAGCAAATCTGTTTGGATAACAGTTAGTGATCGGGACACTAAGTTAACGGATAAACCCGAGACATAATGACCGTCAGAATACGCCCAAGCTCAGACCAGCACCCATAGCCGCGCCAAGGTCACGGCAAGGTTCCAGTTGGTCTGATGAGAGCGTTTTAGGCGCGAGAATTTCTTCTGTTGTCTGAGCGTTTGTACAGATGATGAGTGGCTCTTGAACTTCGCGTAGGCGCCAGCCTTTTGCAATTCGCGCCGTTTGACGGGCTGCGTTTTCGCCATCAGAGCCAGCGCAAACCATCTGAGCGTAGGGACGACCTTCGATGCGGCCGAGAACCGGATAATAACACCGATCAAAGAAATCCTTCATGACGCCGGAAATGGCGGCCAGGTTCTCGGGCGCGCAGAAAATATAGCCATCGGCGTTCAGCAGGTCATCAGGCTCGGCATCAGCAGCAGATTTTAGCGATGCGTTCACTTCTTCCTGTGCCGAAGCCAAAGCCGCTTCGGCCATCTGAAGACTGCCCCCGGTGCGCGAATGATAGATGATGAGAAGCTGTACCATTTGAGGAAACTTAACTTGCAAATTTTGAGTGTCAAAGCAGGCAGTTGCCACCCGACTGCAAACTAAGCAACGGATCCGCCTTCTGTGGCGAACCGCCATCTCGTTCGGCACAGTAAAAGCGGTTGATTGTGCTCGCTCAATCTCAGCCGTACTTAGACGGGTGTCCGAAACTGGCGTCGATGCAAAAACAGGCAACGCATGTCTGTCTGGGCGTTTAGACAGCGCGCGGCTTCAATAGCCCCAGACCCAAAGGGCGAATGGAATTGTGGCGATCGCGGCAATTGTCTGAGAAGTGACTATACCTGCCATCAGCGTTCCGTCGCCGTTCAGTTGTCGGGTTAGCACATAAGAAGTGGCGGCCGTGGGGATGGCTGAGAAAACGACCAGTACCGTAACCACGCCATTGGCACCGCCTGCCTGAAGGTGGGGCTTTGATTT
>TARA_R110002012_G_scaffold310784_1_pt1 | contig 32188 bp, 22 predicted proteins | sample TARA_R110002012 | Tara Oceans TARA_R110002012 (sample SAMEA4396515) | marine metagenome | biome: Westerlies Biome; feature: [DCM] deep chlorophyll maximum layer (ENVO:01000326); material: water (ENVO:00002006), including particulate matter (ENVO:01000060) such as... | depth 40 m
GGTGCTATGGACTTTTATCTGGATAACTCTTTCCCATGGCAGAACGTTAAGACGAATCCAATCATGAAGGTTTAAAGATCTTTTTGGGTTAAAAAAGTTAAGTACCTTGCTACTATCAGCTCTTTAATAGTGGGGGAATCTGGTGGGTGCTCTTGATAAAGAACTCAACAAATGCCGATAACTAGTTATTCTAAATGCTGGTAGAAGCGGTTCCGATAATACATCTGATCGATGGTCGTTAAATATGGATGTAGATGAAAATTTACGAGGGTGCAATGCACGCTTGAACGACGTTGGACGAGAAGAGTTAAGTATCGTTTGCTCTGAAGCAAAAATCTTTATACCTTCCAATTTCTTCAACCGCTTTTGCTTGAGCAGTGAATTTTAAGAAAGATTAACATATCGCTGCAAGAGCTTTGCTCATCCAAGACAAAGTAGCCAGTCTGTGAGGGTGATTATGAGGTAGCTTCTGCATAAAGGCGAGTGGTTTAATATTTTTGTATTTGAGACAAGCAATGACGACTTGCTCAGATAAATCTGTACGCCTCATAAGAGACTCTTCGTCCAGTTTATATATGGCGTCGATGACATCAAAAAACTCCTTTTCAAGCGGACGGTCATAGTATTTTGCTATTACTTTTATTACCTCCTTCTGGCGAGGAGTAGGTATATAAGTCCCAACTATAGGGCTATAGCACTGGCCAAAAGCCACATCTAAATCATCTAACCATTTGTATTTCCGTAAGTTGGCTGGCTGAATTACTTCTAAAAAAATAGGTAGTAATTCAAGTTCTTCTGCAAAGATAAGGTGTTTAATCGTGATCATTCTTACACCTGTAAAATGTTTGCTTTTACTGCACTCATTAACAATAAACTTTGCGGTTTCAGGGGGCGCATGAATCGCGGCATCATGAGCTAGCATTGCTAGGATACTATCGTCTTGAAAGTGCTTTGTTATACAAGCAAGTAATATATTATTATCATCCTTTTCTTCCGCAATTCTTAAAACGTTACCAAAAAGAAGGGGAGTTGAGTGTGTTCTCTCTAGTAGTGAACTGCAAATTTCGGATAATGATGAAGGCTCATAGTTAGGCATTGTTTTTCCTTCTGATTTATTATGAATTGTTATTATTAACACAGGAAAAACATAGGTGTTTTATGCAGTTATGAAAATGTGACACGTGTCACACTAATGCTTGCGGAATACTTTAAACCTAATATCAGGATTGTTTAAAAAATATTGTGAATTTAAAACATTGAGTTTCTGTAAGGCATAAAAACTAGTCTGTATTGTCTGTTTCCTAAAGCATTTTTTCGGTGTAATAAATAAAAAAGTCTCACAGAAAAGCAATTTGACCCGTCATCGACAAAATCACGATTAAAACCTTCTCTCTGTAAAAGACCTTGAAGCCTTTTACTGTCAAAATCATTCGGCGACGGTATGTGAATGACTTACAAGAGAAAAATATTTGATATATACTTTAGTATAGTGATGGGCGTTGAAATAAAGCTAAACAACGTTTTCTATCAGATGTATTGCAACAATTAAAAGGACTTGGATGTGGCAAGTGAAAAGCAAATAGAACTTTCATGGTTATTCCCCGACTTCGCAAATCTTACTTTTTTTCCCCAGACTAGCGTTGAGTTAAGTAGCTTCTTTGTTATTTTTCTATGGATTGTTACGTTTATCGCTTCAGTCGTATTTTTGAACAAATATGTTAGATCGAAAGAGCGATTAGATTGGTTATACGGTCTTCTTAATGAACTAGAACGTGACGATATCGCCCATAGAAGAGAAGACTTGTTAAACGAGGCAAAAAAAAGAGACAAGGATATAGGCTTCTTATGGATGGAATTCGACGAAACTCTCGTTGAGGTTCAAAAAAATGACAGAATCGAAATTAGAAATACATTAGACGCCGCTCATTTTTTTAACACACATACTTTAGCTAGCGGAGTAACTGAAAATAGACTAGTTGCTGCTGTGCCCGGTTTTTTGACGGCATTGGGTGTTATAGGGACATTTATTGGTTTGCAACTAGGGTTGAGTCAACTAGAGCTTGGTGCAGGTGTTGATGTTAACGAGATGCAAGACGGTGTGGCAGGTGTTGTAGAAGGCGCTAAAATTGCGTTTTTAACTTCTGTTTGGGGGGTATTTTTAAGTGTAATTTTTAATTTTGGGGAAAAGTGGCTCGAGCAAAGCACTAGAAAGAAGATTAGAAGCATTGAGTACATAGTTGATAAGCTTTTTCCAAGGATCAGGCCCGAAGAACAGCTCCAAAATATCTCTGAGAATAGCAACGAGTCTAGGGAAGTTCTTCAAGGATTAGCTGAACAAATTGGAGAGAGGATGCAAGAAGCCGTTGTAACAGCAACTCAGGGAATACAGTCTAGTTTAGAAAATAGCCTATCTGAGATAATGGCTCCTGCAATTAATAAGCTAGTAGAGACGACTTCTGAAGGTAATCAAAAAGCATTAGATGGCTTACTTGAAAATTTCATGGAAGGATTTGGAAGAGCAGGGAATCAACAGAGAGAAGCTTTGGATGATGTTTCTATAAGAGTTAATTCTGCTGTAGATTCGATGCAAACGACAATGAGCAACTTTGTGGAACAGCTCCAGAAGTCTCAAGCGGAATCAGGCGATAGAGAGAAAGCCTTAATTGCTGACATATCAAATCAGGTAAGTGGCCTTACATCTCAATCAGAAGCTATTCACGAAAAGTTAACTCGATTTGTTGAAAATCAAGTTGATGAAATGTCGTCTCAGATGCAAAAAAGGGAAGATGCTTCCGCAAAACGTGATACTGAACTTGTTCAAACTATTAAATCTCAAGTAGATGAATTAATCGAAAACTCTCGTTATCAAGGCGAGACACTTACGAATTTTGTACAGACTCAGCTAAATGGCTTAACACACTCTTTTAACGAAAGAGACGCTAAAGTAAAAGATATTGAAGATGAGCGTATGAGGGCATATGAAGCTCGCAGTGATGAGTTCCAGAAAAAATTATCTTCTTTTTTCGAATCTCAAATATCCTCAATGGGTTCTCAAATAGAGACACGAGAGAAGGCTTCAGCTGACCGAGAAAAAGAGCTGGTTTCTGTAATTAGGGCCCAAATTGACGAACTAGTAAATAATTCCAGAGCTCAAGGGGAAACATTAACCAGCTTTGTTGAGTCACAACTCAGCGGACTAACTAAAAACTTTGATGAGCGTGAAAAGCGCTCAAATGAATTGGAACAAGCGCGTAACCTGAAGATTGAGCAGCAAACCCAAGCGATTTCCTCGCTATCTAATGAAATTCTCCGGTCAGTAGAAAAATCAGTAAGCGATCAGGTTGCTACTGTTAAACAATTGATAGCCCAAGGACAAACGCTTCAAAACAGTATTAATTCATCAGTAGATGCCAGTGCGCAAGCTACACAAGCCATGCGCGAGTCTTCTACTGAACTGCGTGTTTCAGCAGATAATATGCGGGTTTTGAGCTCTCATGTTAACGATGCTGGAAATAAGTTGTCTGGTGCAATAAAAGAAGCTGTGGAAAGTACTGCGGATTTAGCAAATCAAAATCAAATGTCTGCTGAAAAGATGGAAATCTTACGCGAAGAGCTTCTAAGCGACGTATCTCGATTTGGTCAGCTAACTACTCAACTCAACGAACTCATAGAAAGCGCAGGCTCAACATTTTCTGAACTCAAATTTAGTCAAAAACAATTTATTGCTGAGCTCAATAGTGAAGTTGAAAAACTTAATAGAAACATGACTCAACAGTTAGAAGACTATGCTGAACAGGCAAATGGACAAACTGCCGCTCACCTAAAAGTTTGGTCTCAATCAGTACACGAGTACTCAACGCAGATGAATAACGCGGTTAAAGCACTCTCCAGTGTTGTAGACGAAATGCAAGTAAAGCTGGGGTAACGTATGGATAGGTTATTTAATCGCGGTGGCACGAAGGTCGATGAAGAAAACCCGTATTGGATGTCTTTTTCAGATTTGATGTCAGGATTGTTAGTAATTTTTATTCTAGCGGCAGTAGCGCTGATCATCGAGCTAACCCAAAAGTCAGAAAAAATAGATGCAAGTATTGAGGAGCTGAAAAAAGCAGAAGAAGCTCGCAGAAACATTCTTATCGACATTCAGGAAGAACTTGCTAAGCAAAACATTCATGTTGAAATAGTAGAGAACGATACAGTGCTACGAATCCCTGAAAGTACACTTTCATTCGAGTCTGCAAAAGATACGTTACCGGAGGATGAACAAACACAAGATGAAGTTAAAGCAATAGGGATAGCGTTGCATAAAGCAATTACTACCAATATGCGATGGAGGTACTTAGATACCGTATTTGTAGAAGGGCACACCGATAGCGTTGGGATCTACTATAGAGGTAAAGGAAACTGGGGGCTTTCTGCCGATAGGGCCGTTTCTATTTGGAAGCTGTGGCAAACTGAAATACCGGTAGTACCAAGATTAAGTGAGCTTGAAAATTTCAATGGCCAATTATTGTTTTCTGTAAGCGGTTACGCTGATACAAGGCGCCTAGACTTGACTGAGGAAACCGCTGAGCAACGAGCAAAAAATCGAAGGATTGATATTCGTTTTACGGTCAAAAAACCCAAGCTTGAAGACTATGAGAGAGCGAAAGATGTTTAGCGGGCTCGTTTGCATGCGGGGTAAGATATGAAGTTTTCGTTAAGTGACGACATTTATATTAAGCGTGTAAAAAAGCTTGAAATATTGAGTGCTGAACTCAAGGAAATTGCGAAGAAAGCAGGTACAGACAACCCTAAATTTGAGCGAGCATGGTCAATACTTTTAAACTTACTCAGTACAGATCGCTTTGATCAATTTAAAATTGAAGACAGGTTCGATGTACGAGCGTTGTCTATTGCTTTAACTGGGAAGAAAGAGCTTCGAAAACGTATTGAAATTAACAGTGAAATACTTGATAGGGTATCAACAGTAATTCCAAAGGGAAGTAACCTATTTAATGAAAATCTATTCCAATTCTTTCTTAGTGACTTTGATTCAATAAAAGAGCCAGATGTTGTAGGTAGATGGCTTCATACTGAACGAAAACGTAAGTCATTGAGCCGTGCAGGTGAAGAAAAAATATTGCATAGCGATGGGCCAACATATATTGCTAAACAAGCCATTGAAAGAGACGTTAACTTTGCTCAACAAGTCAGTCATTGGGGGTTAAATGAGTACTCTTCTGGTGATTTTTTAAAGCGTGCACAATTTGTTTATTTTGTAGAACAGCTTAAAAGTATACCGGTTAACGAACCACATGATTTGCTTGAGGAAGTGAGTAAACCGAATGTCGCAAATAGTCGTTACGATTCAGAAGATCTCATAGGACATGTAGCATTACGTATTTTAATCGATAGAGCGCCTACACATAATGTACATGAAAGCTGGCAAAATGCTGTTATTGCTATAGCTGGTGACCCTCGTGTACCAAAAGGCCACCCTCGCTACTCTAAATGGTGGAGTCAGTTAAACCAGCAACAAAGTAAAAAGGTGCAAAGTTGGTTGTCAAAGCTTGACTTAAAACTGTTTCTTGAAGCCTTGGAAGACTACTCAAAAAGTTCGAGGGATAGCGATATGATGCGGATGTTCCCTTCTCGTAAGCACTTTCTTGAAGGAATGCATGAGGCTGACACCATTGTTCACACTAAACTCTATCTTTCAAAAAAAGCCGATAGATATATTCGCTTAAATTACAAAGCCGAGCACGTGCCTGATTACTCTATAGTCGAGGACGGTGAGCGCTCTATTATTTATGCAGAGCTAACCCGCGGGCACATGATTGAGGGAAGTCATAATTGTCAGATTTGGTTTTATAAAAATTTACACGAATCGGCCCCCGTTTTAGAGTTTGGTACGCAGCGTATCAAATACGAAGACTTAACAGGACGCCTCAATCGTAGGATGTACTCACTAGGTTGTAGTGCTTTTGATCATTTCGCTCATTCGTCTTCGGAAACATATAAATGGCAGCAAAAATCTGTAAATACGTTAAAGCAAATGGGCGTAAAAATAAAAGCTTCAGATGTGCTTAGCGAAGAAGACTATAAAAAATATAAGCGGATGTATGGAGTAGGGTAATGAAAAACTGGATTTCATCTTTGTTCAGCGTAAAAGACTCAAGTGCAAAGTTTAACTTTGAAGTCAGCAATGAAAGTATCGATTTTTATTGTCCTGATTATCAATTTAATAAAATTAAATCAGGTGGAGCAGATGAATATCTCACTGCGCAGTATGTTGCCCTACAAATGCTCGCTGAAGAGGGTAATGCCGAAATTATCCCTAACGGATTTATAGTGCCTCATCACGTTGTTGCTGCGTTAGATGAGGATGTTTTCCAGCTATTAAACTTGCCAGCAAAATGGAATGGTAAAGCCGATGTCGATATTAAAGGCACTAGCTCAGGAGAGTCCTTTAAAGTCTCTGTCAATGTAGAATCACCTTCAGGCCGCATGACGGCAGCGTACAAACAAAATGGCAGCATTCTCGCCTTTGGTGACACCCAATATACGTTAACAAAAGCCATGTTTGCGGTTTTCTCAGCACTGTCTGATCACTCTGAGTCTGCTAAAAGTGAATCAGATAATCTTTTGCTACTGCATAGCTTACAGCAAGCTCAACAGACGGGGGCGAAACTCTCGTTAAGCCACTTTGATAAGCTGGATATACATGTACCAGACAAGGTTGCAGTAGAAGCTGAGCTTGATGCTCAAGGTAATCTCATTCTTACCCCGAGTCTGGGACAAAAGACTGATCACGATAAACTTCAACGTGTATTAGGTCAGTTACAAACCGAAAATGGCCGTACCCTAAAAGTAGGTAACGAAATTATTCTCTTTAACGAGAAAACCGCCAAAGCCGCCAAAGAAATTATCAGCCAGCGAGCCATTCCGCGCTCTCAGGTTCAACAGTTTTTAAAGGCCCCCGGTGCGTTTTTGGATGCTTCGCTTGTTGATCTGGATGTCGGATTTGCGCTTCGCGTAAAAGGGGCCACTCGCTTCAAGCACGCTTACTTTGGTGAAACCGACGAGTCGGGAATCGATTGGTTTGGTCAAAGCCATGCTGCCGGAAAAATTCTGCCAATCAGTGCGGTTACCAAAGAAGTTAAAACGCAGGAAGATCTTGCGCAACTACAGCAAGTTATAAATGATGCTAAAGCAACAGGTGCGACCGAAGTTGTCTTTGAGGGCAAAAACTACGATATCGGTAGTGAAGCCGACGTAACGCAAACCCTTATCAAACTGCAAGATAAAATTAGCAACCAGCCAGACGATGACGGCGAAAATGAGCCGGATACGCCAGACTCACCGAATAACGATGAGAATATCGATATCGACGATGGCCCAATCGTTATCGATATTGCACTAAATGATGACGAACTAGACAGCCCTTCTAAGCTGGTTGAAGAAGCACTTAATGACGTGCTGTACAGCGAAGAACTCGACTGGTCGAATCATAAGCGTACACCGTTCCCACATCAATTAGTGGGTGTTAAATGGATCCTCGGATTGGAAGAAATGGCACGCCATAAAGATCTGGTTAACGGAGCATTGCTGGCAGACGACATGGGGTTGGGTAAAACTTATATGTCACTTTCTGCTACTGAGCATTACTATCGGTTGTGCGAAGAAGCGGCCGAAACCTGTCGTCCCACACTAATTGTTGCCCCGCTAAGCTTACTGGAAAACTGGAAGGACGAAGTCGCTGCAACTTTCAACGAATCGCCTTTCAGAGACATTGTTATTTTACAGTCAGACGGCGAACTAAACCGCTTTCGTGATGGCAGTACCGAGACAAAAGGTTCTAATTTTGATGTAGATTCATTCGAGCCTCGCTACTCTCTTAAGTTCGGCGAAAAATACGGGGCGGATCGTTTGGATTTACCACGTCGCTTAGTTATCACTACCTATCAAACACTGCGTGATTACCAGTTTTCCCTGTCTCAAATTGACTGGGGCTTGGCGGTCTTTGACGAAGCGCAAAACATTAAAAACCCCAATGCGCTGCAAACCCGAGCCGCCAAAGCCTTAAAAGCTAAGTTTAAGCTCCTAGCAACCGGTACACCGGTAGAAAACAGCCTAGCCGATTTTTGGTGTTTAATGGATACCGCTTGTCCGGGTTATCTGGATTCTTACCAAACGTTCAGGCAAACCTACATTACACCTATCTTGCAGGCAGCAGGGGATGAGATCGATAACGTTAGGGCAAACTTGGGGCGTCAACTTCGGGAAAAAGTAGGGGCATTAATGCTTCGCCGCGTAAAAGAAGATAACCTCGAAGGTTTACCGCAAAAGCGTATGCTGGTTGGGATAGAGTCAAGCGACTGGCAATACGAACCTAAGCTACATGCCATTATGACTTCCTATCAGCAAAAGGTGTACGAAGGCTCTATAGAAGCTCAATTAGAAGATGAAAACAGTCATGTACTAACCACCTTAATGCGCTTACGTGATAGCTCGCTGCACCCACGATTAGCAGACGGTGGTCGATTAGACGCGCCTACATCAAAGCGTGAAATTAAAAACCTTTTCGATGAATCTGCCAAAATGGTCAAAACCATCGAAGTACTTACAGATATTCAATCGAGAAACGAAAAGTGCATTATCTTCGCGGTAAATAAACGCTTGCAACGTTTTTTAAGCATTGCGCTGGGCAGTTACTTTGGGCTTGGACCATTGCATGTTATCAATGGCGATGCCAAAGCGGTAGTAAAAAAAGCCGGTGCCTTGAGCCGTAAATCCATGATCACTGACTTTGAGGCCAAAGAAGGCTTTAACGTAATTATTATGTCGCCGGTAGCGGCCGGTGTTGGCTTAACGGTTGTGGGAGCCAACAACGTTATCCACTTCGAACGGCACTGGAATCCGGCCAAAGAAGCACAGGCTACCGACAGGGTATTTCGTATTGGCCAGAAGAAAGACGTAAACATTTACGTGCCCATATTGCATCACCCCACGTTTGAATCTTTTGATGTGAATCTGCATCGCTTGCTATCGCAAAAGTCCATGCTTAAAGACGCTGTGGTGACGCCGGGCGAAGTAATGCCTAATCCAACGGGCTCCGACAAGCATAGCCTTGGTGCTGACAGTGTTATTACCTTTGAAGATATGCCACGCTTAAGCTGGAAACAGTTCGAAGCGCTTACGCTTGAGCTACTTGCTCGCGAATCTCAGTCAGACAGTGCTTGGCTTACCAAAGACGGTTCAGACTTTGGCGCCGACGGTGTGTTAACCTTCGCCGGCGAAGCTATATTGATTCAGGCTAAACATAAGCAAGGTGCTTATAAGGGCCATAATGCAGTGCAGGAAATATCCAACGCTAATGCAATTTATGGTCAGCATTTGGGACGGGAAATTACCAAGCAGATATTTATTACCAACGCTACCCAACTGGCAAAATCAACTCGGGAAATCGCTGGTAAACTGAACGTCACTATCATTGACGGCAACGAATTAAGTGCGCTCTGCGAGCGCCATCCGATCACGTTCGGACAGGTGGTTACCCGCTTATCTAAAGAACGCTACGTGATCCAGTAACAAATTAAAGCGACGAATAAATCGCTAAGCAATACATCAGGACAAATAATGGCAATTAAAAAGAACGAACTTTATTCCTCTCTCTGGGCCAGCTGCGACGAGCTGCGCGGAGGTATGGATGCCAGCCAATATAAAGACTACGTACTCACCATGTTATTTATGAAGTACGTGACGGACAAATACAAAGGTGACCCCTACGGCATGATTGAGGTGCCGGAAGGCGCCGGCTTTGATGACATGCTTGCCGTTAAGAACGACAAAGAAATAGGCGAAAAACTCAATAAGATTATCGACGCACTGGCAGAAGCTAACGACCTGAAAGGTGTTATTGACGTTGCGGATTTCAACGACGAAGACCGTTTAGGCAAAGGCAAAGAAATGGTTGACCGCCTTACCAAGCTGGTGGGGATTTTTGAAGGCCTTAACTTAACCAATAACCGCGCCGATGGCGACGATCTGTTAGGCGATGCCTACGAATACCTGATGCGCCACTTTGCCACCGAATCCGGGAAGTCGAAAGGACAATTCTATACACCGTCAGAGGTCTCTCGTATTCTTGCTCAAGTGGTAGGTATTACCGATGACACGTCGCAGGATGCGACCGTTTATGACCCCACCTGTGGTTCGGGCTCATTGTTATTAAAAGCCAGCGACGAAGCGCCTCGAGGATTATCAATTTTCGGGCAGGAAATGGATAACGCGACCAGCGCACTGGCACGTATGAACATGATTTTGCACGGTAACGAAACCGCGAAGATCTGGAAGGGCAATACTCTTGGCAGCCCTCACTGGAAAGAAGCTAATGGCAACTTAAAAGCTTTTGATTTTGCCGTAGCCAATCCGCCGTTTTCTTACGCCAGCTGGACGAGCGGCTTAAACCCGAATGAAGATGAATTCGAGCGCTTTACTTGGGGTATTCCACCGGAGAAAAACGGTGATTACGCCTTCTTGTTGCACATTATTAAAAGCTTAAAGAGCACGGGTAAAGGGGCAGTAATCCTGCCTCACGGTGTATTATTCCGTGGCAACGCTGAAGCTCGCATACGCGAAAACCTGATTAAACAAGGGTATATCAAAGGCATTATTGGCTTACCGGCCAACCTGTTTTACGGCACAGGTATTCCGGCCTGTATTATCGTTATCGATAAAGAAAACGCACAGGCCAGATCGCTTAAAGCTACAGGTACTGCCGAAGGCATCTTCATGGTGGATGCAAGTAAAGGCTTTATGAAAGACGGCAATAAAAACCGCTTGCGCAGTCAGGATATTCATAAAATTGTGGATGTCTTTAATAAACGCATCGAGCTTAACCGCTACAGCCGTTTTGTGCCGGTAACAGAAATTGCCGACAACGACTATAACCTTAATATTCCACGCTATATCGATAGCAGCGAAGCAGAGGACTTACACGACTTATCGGCACACCTTAAAGGTGGTATTCCCAATAAAGATATCGATGCATTAAATCAGTACTGGGAAGTGTTTCCCTCATTACGAGCCAGCCTGTTTGAACCGCTGCGGGAAAACTACAGCAAGGCACTGGTAGGTGAGAGTGAAGTAAAACCCACCATCTTAAACTCGCAGGAGTTTAAGGATTTTGCAACCCGCAGCCTGTTACCGTTTAAACAGTGGGCGAGGGATTACGACCTGCGTAACGTGCAATTAGGTGACAAACCCAAAACGTGGATCTACACCCGCTCAGAGGCGCTGTTAGCCGCTTATGCCAATGCTGAACTGCTAAGTAAATACGACATTTACCAAATCCTGATGGATTACTGGGCCGAAGCTATGCAAGACGATGTTTACGTGCTGGCGCAAGACGGCTGGCTAGCCGGTAAGCAGGTTCGTGAACTGGTACCTAAAAAAGGCGAGAAGCTAAAAGAAACGCCGGACCTTACCATTGGCAGAGCCAAGTACGTAATGGAGCTCATTCCACCGCAATTAATTGTAAATCGCTATTTTAAAGCCGAGCAGCGGGCCATTGATGAATTACAAGCCAAGCAGGATGCTGCCACACAGGAACTTGAAAGTTACATTGAAGAGCAAACCGGTGAAGAGGGTTTACTCACCAACGCGCTTAACGACAAAGACAAAGTAACCAAAGCCACAGTTACCGCACAGTTAAAAAATGCCAGCGACGCGGAAGAAAAAGCCGCGCTCAAACATGCCAAAAAGCTATTTGAAACCGAAGCTACCAGCAAAAAAGCCGTAAAAGAGGCGCAGGAAGTATTGGATGCAAAAGTACTGGCTCAGTACGGCGAACTCAACGAGGAAGACTGTAAAACACTTATCGTTGACGACAAATGGCTCGCAACGCTACAAAGCCGAATACAGGCAGAAATAGAGCGGGTCACCCAGCAACTCGCCAATCGGGTTAAGCAACTGGAAGAACGCTATTCAGAGCCGCTGCCAGTACTCACCAAATCCGTTGACGAACTCAGTGATAAAGTTGCAGGGCATTTGAAGGCTATGGGGTTGGATTTATGACAGATGTAACTGAATTAGGAAAAATTCCTGATGATTGGACATCCCTGCCGCTTGGTGATGTTTGTAAGCTTATTAATGGACGCGGTTTCAAACCTTACGAATGGGTAACAGAAGGCTTTCCTATCATTAGAATTCAAAACTTAAATGGTTCAGATGATTTTAATTACTTTGACGGACATTACGATCCCAAGATTGAGATTGAGAATGGTCAGTTACTTTTCGCTTGGTCAGGAAGCCGCGGAACGTCATTTGGTCCACATATTTGGAAAGGGCAAAAAGCATTACTAAATTATCATACGTGGAAAGTAGTAATAACTGCCAAAAATTTAGCACCGGATTACTTTTATTTTGCTTTAAAGGCACTTACCAAGATAATAGAGGAATCTGCCCACGGCGCATCGGCACTTGTGCATACTCAGATGGGAGAGATGAAGAAATTTATCCTTCCTATACCAAACTTCATCAAAGAACAAACCGCCATCGCCAATGCATTATCCGACGTTGATGCATTGATAGCCGAGCTGGAAAAGCTGATCACCAAAAAGCAGGCGATTAAAACCGCCACCATGCAGCAACTGCTCACCGGCCGCACCCGCCTCCCCGAATTCGCCAACCACCCCGACGGCACTCCGAAGGGCTACAAGCAAACCGAACTGGGCGAGATTCCTGAGGACTGGGAGGTAAAGCCACTTTCTGAGCTATGTGATTTGAAGAGCGGATTAGGAATAACATCTGAATCTATAGACAACAGTAGTAAATATAGATGTTACGGTGGAAATGGTTTGAGGGGATACACAAACACTTTCACTCATGAAGGAGAGTACGTTCTTATTGGTAGACAAGGAGCTCTATGTGGAAATATTCAACATGTAAGTGGTAAATTTTTTGCCTCAGAGCATGCACTAGTTTCAACACCAAAAAATATAGTTAGTGCCTATTGGTTAGCTGTTTATTTGGAGCGCATGAACCTAAATCAATATTCAGAGTCATCTGCCCAGCCCGGTTTATCAGCAGAAAAGTTAAAAATTCTCAAATTAATCGTTCCTACTACAGAAGAACAAACCGCCATTGCCAATACCCTCTCCGATATGGACGAAGAAATTCAGTCACTGCAACAGCGCCTCGATAAAACCCGTCAGATTAAACAAGGCATGATACAGGAACTCCTCACCGGTAAAACCCGGTTAGTGTGATAGTGGAACAGGGACGTTATTCAATGAGTGAACTAAAGAAAGATATTATCTCTATTGCCGATTTGCTTACAATCGAGTCTCTTACCATTCCCGACTATCAGCGCCCTTACAAGTGGACGCTGAAAAACGTGGTGCAGCTATTTCACGACATAGATATGCATATAAGCAAGACGAGCTATCGTCTTGGTACTGTGGTGTTCCATTACGATGAAGAAAAAAATCAGAGAAACATAGTTGATGGTCAACAGCGAACGTTAACTCTGTTACTTGCCGTGTGGGCAATAATTGAAAAGCGCTTGAGTAAGATTGACCGAGGACTGTTAAAAGAGCAGATTCAGCGGCTTAGTAGCCCTGTAGAGCAATTGTTAAATGATCAGACTTTTTCTAGTGATATTAGTAAGGCAAATTTGCGGGCGAATTTTCTGGAAATTAAGAGAATAGTCGGCAGGCCGGACTTTACCGAAGCACATATCGACTTTCTTCTGAATAAGTGCCAAGTGGTGATCTTTACGCTGCAAAATGTTTCAGAAGCGTTTCAATTTTTTGATTCTCAAAATGCTAGAGGCAAGGACTTGTCTCCTCATGACCTCTTAAAAGCATATCATTTAAGAGAGTTTGGTATACCGGAACAACATTTGAAAGCTCAGTCAGTGGCAGGCTGGGAGAGTTTGAAAAGTAAGACTTTGGAAAAATTATTTGCAGATTATCTCTATCGGATAAGGCGTTGGGCAAATGGCGAGCGAGCGCTTTATTTTGGAAAGAACCAAGTAGATGTCTTTAAGGGGGTAAACCTCTACATGGGTGATGCATTTCCTTATACAACAAGTCTTAAAATAGCACACCATTACACAGACGAATTCAACCAGCAATATCAACGGAAAGTCGATGGCCAATACCAGAAGTACCCCTTTGGGTTAGACCAGCCAATTGTTAATGGCCGTCGATTTTTTGAGATGATCGCACATTATCAAAAACAGATTGAGGCATTAATAAGTAATGAATATGAATCAAGTGACGCCTTTCTTGGTGTTCAACTAAGTGACAATGCTCAAAAGATATTACAAACACTTAATTCTGCAGCTTTATATAAAAACAAACGGCGCACAGGCGATATTTATATCAGGGAGTTATTCGACTGTGCCCTTGTATTTTATTGGGATAAGTTTGGAGTAACAGATTTATCGAGAGCTATCGAGAAGCTATTTATTTGGGCATATTCCTTACGTATCCAAAGGCAAGTGTTACAACTTTCCTCAGTTGATAAATACGTAGTTGAAGAGTCGAATGTTTTTAAGCTCATATCGCAAGCCATACACCCTTCCCAGTTAATGGCGCTTCGACTACCAATGTTAAATGATGAGTTAAATCGCAATAACTCAGGCAAAAATAGAGGCAACAAGAACCAGTCCGCGGTGAGCGCAAAAGTGTATGACCCACTTGTAATTCTGTTTGAAGGAATGGGCTATTATGAGTAACACAAACGAAGTAAAAGAGTTTTCTGTTCAAGGCCTACTGGGTAGTGGCAATAATTATCTCGTTCCAATGTATCAGAGAAATTACTCTTGGGGTGAGGGCCAAATCACGCAATTGGTTCGAGATATTGCAGACTCTATGACAGCTAATAATTACTACATAGGAACATTAATCGTTTATAGGCGAGAAGATGGACATTTAGAAGTAATTGATGGTCAACAGCGTTTTACTACCTTGTCATTATTGATATCTGCTATCAAAAACCAAGCTGTTGAATACAAACGGACTAAGACGTCTAGAAAAGTAACGACGTGGTATAAGTCGCCTAATATTAACTTTGAAAGCCGTTATAAATCTCAAGCAACTTTTACAGCAATCAGTGAAGGACTGCCTTTAAAAAAACTTCAATCTGACGAAAAGAATGAGTTTAACGAAGATTTGGTTTCGGGTTATGACCTATGTTTAAAAGCACTGGCGGAGATAGGGAACGTAAAATTAACGGAGTTTGCCAATTACCTACTTAATCACGTAAAGATTATGCAGGTGGAAGTGCCTGATGATACTGATTTAAATCATTACTTTGAAATCATGAACAGCAGGGGAGAGCAACTCGAAAAGCATGAAGTATTAAAAGCTGAATTGATGTCAGTACTTCAGAGTAAGCTTCGAGGCGCTAAAAGAGAGAAAGCGCTCTATACGCTTAATCGAGTGTGGGAGGCCTGCGCTAATATGGAGCGGTACGTTCAATATGAATTTACCGTTGCTGAAAGGCATAAAATATTTGGTAAAAACGATTGGGGACGGTTTACTGTAGACAATTTTAATGCGCTGTCTGACGCACTCGATACTGATGATAAAATTGCTATAAGATTATCTATCTCTGAAATATTAGACAACAGATCTCAATCAGATAATTCCTTTTTAAAAGATGAAGCTGATAAGTTAGAAGAAGACAGATTCAGTAGTGTTATAAACTTTTCTAATTTCTTACTACATGTACTTCGCGTTTATTGTGGGGAGTATTGGTACGGTGTAGGGGAAGAACATGGGTTGCCTTCGAATGAGAAAGGCTCCGACATATCTCTTGACGATAAAAATCTAATAAAGACTTTCCAGAATAAATTATTGGACAATGTTGAAAGCCCTGCACAGGAGGTAATGGATTTTGTATTCTGCCTACTAAAATGCAAATTTCAATTTGACCAATTTGTAATCAAGCGGGAATTATCTACTGCAAATGATGGGTGGAGTTTAAAAAAACTCAGATACTACAATAAAAAAAGCGTTAGCTTTATAAATACCTTCGACACTAACGAAAATAGGGCTGATAGTGTTAACCAAGATATTCTCATGTTGTTATCTGCATTTCATGTTTCTACTCCAACACTGGCCTACAAACATTGGTTGACCGGGGTGCTTTACTTTCTGATTGAGCAGGATGAAATAAATCCCCAAAATTACTTACGGTACTTAAACAACTTAGCAAAAAGGTATATTTTTGACCACTTTTTGTGTATTGGGGAAGGTGACGAATATGCTGACATGATATTTGGTTCTGACTTTGAATATACCCCCGAAAACAAAGATTTTGAAGACCTTGATGTAGCCAAACTCAACTATCCAAACATTAAAGCGTTCGTGTTCAATTATCTTGATTATCTCCTATGGAAGGAAAACAAAGACGATAAGAACAGCAGAATGTTAGATTTTGAGTTTTCTTTCCGCAGCTCAGTTGAGCATTTTTATCCACAACATCCAATGAAAGGGCATGAGCCTCTTGATGAAGATTACCTTCACCAGTTCGGCAATCTATGCCTCATTAGTCACAACAAGAACTCTCGGTTAAGTAATATGCCGCCTGATACCAAGTTGGAAGATATAAAAGTTACTCTTTCAAATAACAAAATTGACAGCCTGAAGCTGCACAAGATGATGCAGATGACGTTAAGTGAGTGTAAGTGGGGTAAAGAGCAAATACATAAACATGGCGAAGAGATGATTGAGTTATTACTGTCTTCTACGGACAGTTAATTTACCTATCAAACACTATCATGGATAAGGGCAAGGAATGACCGATAGAGTATACATAGGCTGGGATGTCGGCGGTTGGAACTGCGATAAAAACAGTAGCAGCCGCGATGCGCTGGTAATGCTGGATAGTCGGGGCGAAATGTTTGGTTTTCCGTGGCGGGGAAATCTGGCACACATTATTAATGAATCCGATAATCAACAGGCGCTTTTAAGCACACTCTTTGCTTTATGCGAACTGGATTACCAGCAACAACAAACTGTGCTGGCCATTGATACACCCTTAACCGTCAGTAACGGTTTTCGTAAATTACTCAATGGCGTAGTAAGTAATACCCGTGTTGCAAGCCATCAAAACCCATATTTGTTCCGCTACTGCGAACGGCTGCTCGCCGATCGTGGCTTTAAACCGTTATCTGCCGTGAAAGATATGATTGGTGCTCAAGCAACCAAAGGCATGCATTTATTGGCAAAGTTTATACCTGAAAAGGTATCTACTGGCGTATGGCAACGTCAAAATATTACGGCTATTGAAGCGTATCCCTCTCCTTGCAAACAATCGAGACATATCACAGACCTGCAAAATAGGGCTCAATGGCCTTTAGCGAAGAAAAACGCTAGCAAACCAACTATGGTAAACGGTAAAGCACTCCATCAAGACCATTTTGATGCACACATTTGTGCGTTAATAGGTTGGACGTTCCAGCAACTCCCCGAGCTTTTATGGCGCCCAGAACAAGATGCGCAAGAGGCTGAAGGCTGGATCTTTGTACCCAATGATTGTTTTGTTAACAAAGAATTGAATTAAGAGGTTAACAATGACACCGACAAAAAGCTATTTTCGAATTATTGCTGGTAAAGGCAGTATGCATGCTCAAGCCTGTTTTGAGCATGGCTTCATTGGTTGTGATTGGTTAGATAATATCGACCTCACCGATAAACTTCCTGAAAATTGGCGAGAGTTTAATCATGACATGATTCCCATCTATCTAGAGTCTAACCCTGATAAGTCTAAAGTTTCTGCAGGCCTAGCGTGCGGCATGATGCACACGATATGTAAAGGGATTAAGGTTGGTGATATTGTCTTTTGTCCCAACGGACAAGGCATATACTTCGTGGGCGAAGTGACCTCTGAGTATGTTTATCGATCTAATGAAGTACTCCCGCATCGCAGATTAGTTAAGTGGTATGGCAAGGGTGTGGCACGTGAAGAAATGTCTAAGCCGCTTAAAAACTCCACAGGTTCTGTAGGTACAGTTTCTAATATCACAAAATACGCTGAAGAGTTGGAAGCTCTGCTGGAGGGGAAAGCTCCGCCAGCACTGACCCATTCAGATGCGACGGTAGAAGACCCATCTGTATTTGCGTTAGAAAAACATTTGGAAGACTTTCTTGTGGCTAATTGGGCTTCAACCGACTTAGGAAGAGAGTTCGATATCTATACCGATGAGGGAGAAATTGTCGGGCAACAATATCAGTCTGATACCGGACCTATCGATATTCTGGCAATAAGCAAAGATAAAAAGACTTTATTGGTGGTCGAACTAAAAAGAGGCCGTGCCAGCGACAATGTAGTAGGGCAAATACAACGGTATATGGGGTATGTCAAAGACGAGCTTTGCGAGCAAGGACAAACTGTTAAAGGGATCATCATTGCTCTGGAGGACGATATCAGAATCAAACGCGCACTCAGCGTGACAAATAATATCGATTTTTACCGCTATCAAGTCAGTTTTAGACTTGAAAAGCAACAGTAGAACTATAGTCGTTTAGAGATAGAGATAGAGATAGAGATAGAGATAGTGATAAATTTGAGAATTAAAAAGGTTTGTTTTGAGAACAGATGAAGAGCTCTTAGAAGAGCTAAGACGGGTATGGGAATACCCTGAGCATTCCAAGCTGATAGTAATTGGTAAAGTTGAGCAAATTTCGATTAGGGAAGGTAATTCTTTTTATATTGTTAACGAAATCCGCAATCCAAAAAACGGTCGGTTGCTCAAATATCCTGAAGCAAATGACAAAACCCGTCACACCATATTCATGGGCTCTATACCCAAAGACTTGAGAGAAGTTGGTGTTAAAGCGGGAAGTTGGATTCTATTTGAAGCGGAGTTGGCTCCACTAAGTGAACGAACAAAACGGGATAATTTGTTCGAACTTAATGTAATTAATAATGCGGTCAGCCCATTGAAAGAGTTTCCGAAAGAGCTAACTCAACCCTACCAAACAGAAAGTGGTGACTTTATAGAAGAATGGGTAATCGATGCACTACGCAAGTCACACGAAGAGAATGTACTCCGAGAGGTAAATCAGAAAAAATCGGATTTGGAAGCAGAAAATGAACTGCAATTAAAAAGTATCGAGCAACTTGGCGTTGAAAAAAAACAAATAGAGGAGTCGATAGCTTGGCTCAATGACCGTTTGGAAAACACTAAATCTGATTCGGAGGAACTGCAAAAGCAATTAGAACAGCTCCGTACGTCAAAGGAGTTAGAAGTTGCGAGCTACGACAGAGAAATTATCAAGAGAGAGAATAAATTGCTTAAACTGAATCGCTTCATTGAACAGAGAACGGAGTTATTAACTAAACTTGAGCTGCTCGATTTGCCACAAGATGGGTTAGCTGAAAATTCACCGACAGAAAGAACAGGTCATGATTTTTCTGAAGTCTTTGGCTCTGATGTAAGTGCTGCCGTGGCTTATATTCAGGTTTATTTGAAAGAAAAGGGCATCTATTACTCGCGCAACGTACTCGAGACTTTCTATGCGCTATTGATGAGTAACGATCTCATTATTCTCGCAGGTGATTCTGGTTCAGGTAAAACCAATTTGGTTAAGTCTTTTGCTGATGCAATCGGCGGCAAATCCGTCATTGTACCAGTAAAGCCTAACTGGACGAGTTCGGAAGACCTAATTGGATACTATAATCCGTTAGAAAAAAAATACCTTTCCACTCAGTTTCTGGATGCCATTATTGAAGCGAGCAAACACCCCGAAATTCCATATCTAATTTGTTTGGATGAGATGAATTTAGCGCGTGTTGAGTATTACTTCGCTGACTTTTTAAGCCTGTTGGAAGAGCGTGAGTCGCAGCCTGAATTACGGCTGTACCCTGAAGCGGAAAGCGCACATCTAGTTAGTGAGTGCAGAATGTTTCTGTCCTTAGTTGATGAAGCTACATCAAACAGTGAGTCTATTAATAGCTTCGTGGATATTCTGAAAAATGAAGAGTTGAATGAGAAACTACATAAACTCTGCGGCTTTCAGGATGGGAGTTCACTGTTAAAGTATCATTCCCAGTTACGCAAAAATTTAGGCAGCTATCTTTCAACCCCATCGAGCTTAGTTATTCCACCAAATGTAAGGTTTATTGGCGCCATTAACGTTGATGAAACCACCCATTATCTTTCACCAAAAATCCTTGATCGTGCTCATATCATCAAGTTTTCAAGTTCTTTACTCAGTAAATGGGATGATATCGAAGCTGAATTCGAAGATACCGAACTGGATATTAATTTATCGGTTATCTTGAGTCCGGGTGAACTGAATTTTAGGACATCATACCCTCGATTTGATCGTGAAGATAAATTAGTAAAATCTCTGTTGTTTATAGCCGAAGAATATCTGGAGCCTTTGGGGATAGAGTTTGGCTTACGTAGCGTTAGGCAAGCCAGAGAATTTGCAAAGCATGCAGAAAAGTTTGAAGCCAGCTATGAGCAGATATTGAACAGTCTGGTACTACATAAAATTTTGCCAAAGATGATGTTTGATGGTGAAAAAGAATTAGACGAGGATTACGCAAAAAAAGACTTGCTGAGCGAGTTCCGTGACTATCTTGGGTCTGAGCTTGATAGCCTGAGAAATTTAAAGGGAATTGATTACAGCGTAGCTGAACTTGATAGAGTTATTGCTAATGCCAAAGCCAATGATTGGGTAGTTAACTACTGGTCTCGCTAATGGCTGATTTTGAAGTTAGATACCTCGATATTAATTGGAAAAGCCCTGACACGCTTAAAAAGCTTGTTGCGAGCAATGATGCGCTGGAGCTAATTGACGATATAGACGGTTATAGCGTTGACACGGTTACCTTTCCAAAATCTTTTAAGTATGTAGGCATACGCTTTATCGATGGCAAAAAAGTTCAGCCTTCAACGCTATTAGCTGACGGCAGCCGTAAACCTTTAACGCCACTAAAAGAGCCGGGCAGTGAAAATATTTGGTGGGTACAACTCGATGATTGGACATCTTCTAAAGATAAATTGGGTGGGTATTACTACAGCAGTCTTTATCGTACGGCAGGTAAGAGTAGGGTTAAACTATTAGATGAAGTCCTAACGATAAACAACCATACGGTCAATTTTAGTGCTGATGAACTGGAATATTTTCTAAAAGATTTTAAAAACGACTTATGGCTTTTGATTCTGGACCAATCCAGTTCGATAACTTCCAAGGTGGAAAGTACAGGAACGAACTTATTTGAGCTATCGAACTTAGAATACTTGGCTGACTTTATCGACAGTGTAGAAAAAATAATAAAGAAACCAACCATCGAGTTGATTGAACAATACGGTAAGGTTAGTCGCAGACGAGTTCGGCCTCTTCCAACAACGTTCAGAGAAACAATCTCACAACCTCATGCTAGGCAGCTGACGAGTCGAGTGAGTGTTGAGAGCTACGATACCAACGAGAATCGTTATATTGCTTATTGTGCAAGCCGAATGCGGTATCTGCTGAAAAATATGCATAAGGTCGTTATTTCTCAGAAAAATCTCTATAAACGAAGACTAGAGCAAGAAGAAGTAAGGCTAGAGGAGTTATCAACGCAAAAGACTAAAAAAGCAGATCGGAGAGTATTGAAAGACGAAATTAATACACTGAAAAGCCAGCTTTCGAATATTCAGTTTGAGTTAGGTAGAAGCAATAGGCTGCTCGAACAGGCTCTCGTTATCGACCCTTCAGATGCGTTTCAAGATGAAAATTTCGCTCTTGTCCACAGAGGTTATGAGCTACGCATTGGTGATAGATTTTCAAATGAAGACAACTGTTTTTTTGTCAATTACATTGACGGTCGAGATATCAAGCATGAATCCGGCGCAAACTATGTAATTGTTAAATTACCCTTAAATCTTAATATAGACGGCGCTTCTGAAACGATAGCAAAATCAAAAATTTTAATTTCTGGATTATGTGAAAGGAAAAAGGTTGGTTTAGCAACTGGCAAATTCTGTTACCACATCACCTTTTCTCGGATTGATTCAATCCAACTATGTTCTCAAGCCGAGGAAAAATTATCTGCTGAAATAATCAGGCTTGAGAGACAAGAGACAGCATTAGCCAAGCAAGATTGGATAATCCCACTGGATAAACAAGAACTCTTAGATATTCAGAAAGAGTGTGAGATTCTGAAAAAGCGTTGTGAGGGTTTCGGTGACCTGTATGAACGCACATCAAATTGGCTTAAACCTCTTCCTGTGCTTGAACAACGTCTCAATAAACTATTTCGCTTCTTTAACAAACATACGTCGAAAATGGTGACCGTTTGCCCTAATACGATGGCCTTTGTTCAAAACCCTCATTATGCCAAAGCAAAGGCAAGCTACAAGTATTTTAAAGACAATAGCGGTGTGACAGATAGCTTTCTTGATGAAATGCTGAAAATTGATGAGATAGGCCTCGTAAATGTAGCGAATCTTTATGAACGTTGGTGTTTACTACAAATTCTAAAAATCCTGTCTCAGACATATGGGTTCAAGCCTGAAAGAGAATGGAAATCGAAATTATTGTGCGCCGTATCGCCTAATAGTTATAACATTGAACTCAATATGGAGTGTGAGGAAAGGCAACAGCGCATTATTCTTACTTACGAAAAGCAATTAAAAAATGGTAAGCGACCAGATTTTGTTATCGACTTCTTCTGCCCTGAATATGTCGAACCATCAAACTCAAATAGTTTGTGGACGACCCGGGGGGAGAAGAAATATCGCTTAGTACTCGATGCTAAGTTCAGGGGAGAAGAAACAGAAGACACATTAGCGGCAATAGTAGATGATCTAAGACTAAACAAGGATTATTCAGAAGGCGATAGCAATCCTGTGTTTATCATTCATCCCGTTAGAAAAGCAATCGATAATCCAACGTCTCCCTTGGAGTGGGGAGAGAATTGTAATTATGGACAGACTAATGCTCACAAATATGGGTCTATTTTCTTATCCCCTTCGATAGATAGCTACCGGTCAGCAGAGCATCTTCAGAGACTTCTTGGCCTGTTTCTTCAACCCAAGGGCGTTATACTTTCTAATCCATGGAGCATCGGTAATGTTGCTTGGCATAACATGAGCTGTATTGGATGTGGTCAACCCATGGTAGAAAAGTATTCGCCCACTAAACGTGGTAAGCCAAGATGGGAGCTAACATGTTCAGCATGTTCGTTACTAACGATTAAAACGGTATGCAGAAAATGCTCTAAACCTCTATTTAAGAATGGTTTAAAGTGGACATATCATCGTACAAGGGCAACTCAAACGTCCAATGTCGTGTGCCCGTCTTGTGAAGAATTTTTATAAAAATTTGAAGCTGGATGATTTATTAAAGGATTATTATGAGCCAAGTCGGTCAAAAAGAAAAAGAAACTCAAAAACGTGTTGTTGCCTTCTTCTCTGAAGAGCTTGAATACGATTATTTGGGCGATTGGACAGAGCGTGAAAATCGTAATGTTGAGGTATCTCTTTTAGAGGATTGGCTGGAAAGGCGAAATATTGATACATCCTTGATATCCCGTGTATTACATGAATTAGGCAAGGCCGCAGCGCTTGGCGAAGGGAAAAGCTTGTATGAAGCTAATAAAGAAATCTATCGGTTACTTCGTTACGGCGTAAAGGTAAAAGGTGGAGCTGGTGAACAGTTTCAGACCGTGTGGTTGATAGATTGGAAGAATCCTCAGGCAAACGACTTTGCGATTGCTGAAGAAGTCTCGATAAAGGGGCCAAATACCAAACGCCCTGATATTGTGATTTATGTAAACGGGATCGCGTTGAGCGTTCTCGAACTAAAACGTTCGTTTGTAGATGTGAGTGAAGGCATTCGTCAGAATCTGGATAATCAGAAAAAGAGTTTTATTCGTAATTTCTTCACCACTATGCAACTAGTGATGGCCGGTAATGACACGCAAGGATTGCGCTACGGCACTATCGAAACACCCGAAAAATATTATCTTGAGTGGAAAGAACAAGGGGTAGAACCATACCCTCATAAACTTGATAATGACCTTTTCCGTCTTTGCAGCAAAGCACGTTTTTTACAGATTATCCACGACTTCATTGTATTTGATAAAGGCGTAAAGAAAACTTGTAGGCATAATCAGTTCTTTGGGATACAGGCTGCTAAACAACATATCGATGCTCGACAAGGCGGAATTATCTGGCATACGCAAGGCTCAGGTAAGAGCCTTACAATGGTGTGGCTGGCAAAGTGGATCAGGGAAAATGTTACTAATGCTCGTGTTCTCATAATAACCGACAGAACAGAGCTTGATGAGCAAATTGAGGGCGTATTTTATGGTGTGGATGAAGAAATCTATCGAAGTAAAAGTGGGGCAGATCTCGTATCTACGATAAATCAAACTAATCCTTGGTTACTGTGCTCATTAGTGCATAAATTCGGCCGCCAAAGTGCCAATGAAGACGAGAGTACACAGGACTTCATCGCTTCTTTGCGTTCTGCATTACCAGACAATTTTGCACCCAAAGGTAATTTGTTTGTTTTCGTGGATGAGTGTCACCGTACTCAATCCGGCAAACTCCACCAAGCCATGAAATCGATTCTACCGGATGCCATGTTCATTGGCTTTACCGGTACGCCGCTAATGAAGAAAGACAAGGCTCGCTCAGTAGAGATCTTCGGCCCGTATATCCATACTTACAAATTTGATGAAGCGGTGGCTGATGGTGTCGTGCTTGACTTGCGCTATGAAGCCAGAGATATCGATCAGGCAATATCTTCACATAAAAAAGTCGACCAGTGGTTTGAAGCAAAAACAAGCGGTATGTCGAATATCGCTAAAACCCAGTTGAAGCAGAAATGGGGATCGATGCAGAAGCTACTGTCGTCTCGTTCGCGACTGGAACAGATCGTAAGCGATATATTGCTGGATATGGATACAAAACCTCGTCTTAAAGAAGGGCGGGGTAATGCTATGCTCGTGTGTGCTAGCGTGCATCAAGCTTGTGCAGTTTATGACATGTTCGTAAAGACGGAGTTGGCTGGTAAATGCGCTATAGTAACAAGCTATCAACCCACAAGTGCGAGTATTAAGGGCGAGACTACAGGTGAAGGTCTCACGGAAAAGCTCTTCAAATATGAAGTTTACCGGAAGATGCTCGCAGAATATTTTGAAAAGCCGGAAGACGAAGCAGCAAAGCTAGTTGAAGAGTTCGAAAAACAAGTGAAACAAAAGTTTATCAAAGAGCCCGGTCAAATGCGGCTCTTAATAGTTGTTGATAAATTACTAACGGGCTTTGATGCGCCGTCGGCAACGTATTTGTATATTGATAAGCAAATGGCAGATCACAATCTATTCCAAGCCATCTGCCGGGTAAACCGTCTCGACACTGAGGATAAAGATGTCGGGTATATTGTTGACTATAAAGATCTATTTAAGAGCTTAGATAAAGCGATTAGTGATTATACCGGTGAGGCTTTCGATAGTTATGACAGCGAAGATGTTGAGGGCTTATTGAAAGACAGACTCACCGAGGCTAGGGCCGAGTTAGAAACAGCGTTAGAAATGGTGAGAGGGCTGTGTGAGCCGGTTAAAGCACCTAAGGAAACGCAGGATTATTTGATTTATTTTTGTGGATCATCCGGTGATAACTCCGACGAACTTTTTGATAAGGAAAACTTGAGACTGACGTTTTACAAAGCGGTTGCTAAGCTTATCCGTAATTTTGGGAATCTAGCAAATGAGATGGGAAAAGCCGGTTATACATCTCAACAAACTGAGAAGATTCGTCAGGAAGTTTTGCACTTTGAAACAGTAAGAAACGAAGTTAAGGTCGCTAGTAAAGATAGTGTCGATATGAAGCAGTATGAGCCAGCGATGCGCTTTTTACTCGATACATACGTCAGAGCGAAGCCCAGCGAACAACTTGTCGAAATTGAAGATTTGGGTTTAGTTGATCTCATTGTTAAAAAAGGAGCAGAAGCGCTTGATGACTTGCCTGAAGGGATTAAAGAGAGTCAGGAAAATATGGCTGAAACAATCGAGAATAACGTTCGTAGGACTATTGTTGATGAGAATCCGGTAAACCCGAAATATTATGAGCAAATGTCTACACTGCTGGCAGAGCTTATTAATCTCCGGAAGCAGAAGGCCATTGAATATCAGGACTACTTAGAGAAGATAATCGCGTTAGCTAAAATGGTAAAAGTGCCTTCTGATGCTGATGATAAGTATCCTTCAAGCATGGACACGCAAGCAAAGAAAGCTTTCTATGATAACTTCGGTAAAAACGAGTCACTTGTAACAATGTTAGATAGGACTATTCGAGAAACCAAAAAAGCCGACTGGATAGGAGATCGGTTTAAAGAGCGCGAAATAGCACGAGCGGTCGCTGATACAGCGGCAGGTTATGACATTAACGTCACTGATGTCATTGAACTTGCAAAAAAACAGAAAGATTATCAGTAATGGCCGATGTTTCGGAGTTAAAAATAGGTGAATTAAGTTTCGCACTACATAGAAAACCAATTAAGAACCTTCACATCAATGTTTTACCACCTGATGGAAGGGTGAGAGTTTCAGTTCCTACAGCCATGACTGATACTGCAATTAGGACCGCTGTAGTATCAAAGCTTGCTTGGATAAAGAAACAACAGAGAGACTTTGTCGAGCAGCCTCGTCAGTCACCTCGCGAGTTTATCGATGGTGAGGCCCATTTTCTTTGGGGGCAAAAATATCGCTTACGCATAATCAGTGTCAGCAAAAAAGCTGAAGTACAGGGTGTAAAGAATCGACGATTACAAGCAGCTATTACTGAAGAAATGTCTCTTGAAGACAAACAAACTCTGTTTGATGCGTTTTATAAAACGGAAACCCAGAAAGCACTGGAGTCGCTAAAAGAATTTTGGGCTCGAAAGTTGGAGCGGACTCCGTCGTCAGTAACTGTGCGGAGAATGAAAACGAAGTGGGGCAGCTGCAACACAGATTCAAAGCGCATCATCATCAACTCTGAACTAGCCAAAAAGCCTTTCGAGTGCCTTGAGTATATTGTGGCTCACGAGTTTGTGCATCTCCTAGAACGGCATCACAACGAACGCTTTATAGCTCATATGGATAAGTTAATGCCCAACTGGAGGGAGCGGCGTGATCTATTGAACAGTTTGCCGCTTGCGCATGAAGATTGGCAATATTAGCTTTTATAATCTTGAATGCTGATGATAGAGAACACAGACCGGTAATGTTCGAGACCTAGACCTCATTTCTTAGCTCTAGTGCACACAGATATCAAATTGTATGTTATAAATTATTCTAACGATTATAAACAATTATAAAATTATAAATAAAAATAATGACAGAATTCTCTGAGCGTATTTTAGGCAATAACTGGTAAAAAACGTGTGATTCCGAACTGCCTTTTGCGACATTTTAAGTGCCATTTGAGGCAGTTAGATTGCCTCAAAAGACAGTCTAACTGTCATTTAAGTCACTTTAATTGCCTTAAAAGCCATCTAAGTTGCCTCACGTGCAAAGATCTGAATTAAAAAGGGTTGTAAATTCAGCGAAAGGTAGTTGCTGACTATTTATACTTTTGGGTTTTATCTCTTGCGACTTCAGAAACCTCAAATTGGTATTTTTTGGCTTTATAAGTCTGTAGTAATTGCGAAACAAGAAGACCTTAACACGCTGACTTGCGATAGCATGGGTCTCTATGATAGTGACCTCAGCCACGTCGTCGAGTGGGAAGAAAAAAGAATATATCGACCATTTTTTCCTGAGCTCGAAGGAAGTCAATATCAAGAATTCAGCAGGGGACGCGTAATTTATTCAGCTAACGATAACGTATTCAGAATATATGCTGATAGAAAAATAGTAAAAAGCGCCAAAAATCGGAGCGCAATAATTGAGAAGTTCAAGCTCAGTAACTTTGCATGCATGTGGCTTCTAGACCCTCACTATAAAGTTTTTCGCTGAGCACACGTATAGTCAGGCTTCTCTTCATAGCGGCAATTACTTACTAAAACTAGTAAACACATAATGACTACTGGAAGTAAACACAATAAGCTTTTCACGATGTGTATACCCTTAGTAAACACATTGTGTTTACCGGTAAAATTAATGCCTGTTTACTGAAATAATAAGCTCGCGAATTCAACTCCGAAGTGCACCACTCGCTAACTATTGCAGCTCAAATTTCTTGCAATATGAAGCGACGTGAATCAGACTAATGTTAGGTAAGAGGAAGTCGGCGTGAATGAAAATTTCAATGAAATATCCGAAGAAGTCGTAGGTTCTCAATTGCGTAATTTTTTTGGTAATGACGATGAAATGATTAACGAGTGGATTAATACTCCGCTTCCGATACTATCTGGTCAAACGCCTTCTGAATTATTCGCTTCAGCAGAAGGAAGAAAAAAAGTTGTCTACATCCTCGGATTGATGGCCAACGGCGACACTGCGTAGTCTTTTTGTTTAATCAAATCGATGCTGGTACTGTCCTTACAGTCTGGTCTGATCATGCTTTATCTAACTCTCTACTGTCTCTGGGACGGTTTGCATACAGAATAAGGTTTCCAGAGAAGGGTGTGAGTAATTTCGTTAAATACTGCTATTTCTGCTTTATTCTAACGGTGAATCTTATGGTGCCTCTTTCTTTGTGCCAGTTTATCCCTTCTACTGCTACTATTGAAATGGCCGTTGAGTACTTGAAGCGGACCCTTAGATAATAGAAAAACAAGGAGCCGCTGAACATGGATTTCTTCGCTTTACCTGTGATGATTTCAAGCATGTGAAACTAGCGGCTTTTAGCGACAAAAAGCGTTAACGTTTCTTTAATTTATGCTACGATATTGTATATAAATTGAACACCCACATCGCAATATAGCTAACAAGGATGAATTATGGCAACAAATGATATAACTAAAGTAATTACTACTCTCCTAACCGCGCCTACAGACGCAGTTGTGCAAGCAGCAACTATTCAGCGCAAAACTTGGATTAACTGGCTGAAAGACGTACTTAGGCTGGTAAATGATGCTGACGACACTCAGAAAAAGAAAATTATTGATGAACATATGAAACTAGCACCAATATGGAAAGTTGGTGCACAAGTTTCGATTGGCATTACTATGAGGGTCTCGTCAATTGAGAGAGCAGAAGGCAGTGCTTCTTTGGGTTTGGGGGTCGGTCTGTTGCAAGCATCGGGTTCTTTTGGATTTATGCAAGAGACGACAAACGAAAGCATATTACAAGCACGTGCGCAATACGCACTTTCTAATGATACAGAAATAACCCTTTCTGAATATTTAAACGACTTAGGAGTAACGCTATCAGATGCAGCTTCGGTTCAAAATGCAATTGATAAACTGGCAGTAGCATCTACACCATTAGAGGAAAGTTAACAACCATGGCCATATCGGAGAAAAAAGACCAGAGTGCGCCTAAAAATCAAACTCTTGACGATTTGTTACTGGCATTGCAAAAATCAATTAGTCGAGTAAACAAGGCTTCTTCAAATGTCGATAGTAGTCAAGCTCGCGCATTAATAACTGGAACTGTTTCATTCAATTTAACTTGTAAATGTGAAATGCTCGATACAGATAAATTAATTGTCAATGACGAAGGAAGTATAGAGTTAAGCCTTGCAGGGAAAATTGATACTGATATTGGAGTAATTAGAATGGAAGAAGAAAAAAATGCCTCCTCCAAATAGAACAGGTAGACGAAGAAATAGACGTTCAGATGATGACGATAGAAATAGGACTGATAGGGACGCCTTGACCGTTGGTGAAGTTTTCGAATCAGCTATTAACGATGTAGTCGAAATGCGAAAAAGTATTGGCTTTAAAGGTGTTGTCGACGTTGGTGTAACCTTTAAATCGGTATCGGTGGATCGTGATGGTTTTATTTCGGTTATTATCGGAGGAAGTGACAGTCAAGAAACCACTACCCAGATACAACTTGCAACAAGAGTTCACCTCGATGATAAGCCGGAAAAATAGGAATAGAAAGCTCTCTTCGAATTCTATATGTTATGGTCATTAATGTGTTACTAAATTAATGTTATCGGCGGGTTCCTAATTTTCGTCTCGAGGGTTGATGTTGTTCGTGTTTACTTGATTTCACGTTTCTGTGTAAATGCTATTAGACCGCTTTAATGAAAATGTAAATTTAACAGGATGGATTCTAATGAAATTGCTTTTCTTACCACTCATTACCCTTTGTTTAATTTCTGGCTGCTCATTAGCACCACAGAAACTTAATAGGGACAACTACCTTGCAATTAGTGGAGACTATGAAAAACCAAATTCAGATTATTTAACGCAGGTGATGGGTTTGCCATTAAACCCCTATGATTCTATCTGCAGACAAAATGTAGTTCGAGGAAATTGGTGGGGTCTTCGAAAAAGATACAGTATTTCGAGTTCAGCATATTTGGATGGAGGGATATTAATAACCGCTGCGCATAATTTTGCGGAGTCTTTTTTTAGATTTTCGTATGCTGATGATTTCTATTTGGAATGCCAGACTGGTTATGCTGAGGCTGGAGAGGAGCTACAGTCATATGAAGGGGCCCACTTTTCGACGGATAAAACGGAGTACATCCATACAGGATACTCTCTGATATTTGACGACTTTGGTATAGATGCAGCGCTTGTAAAGCTATGTCCACAAGCTTCAGAGCTTGATTCGTCGTTTCGTTTGGCTACAAGCGCTGAAATTGCTGAATTTAAAGAGAGCATAGAACAACCAGATAGAAATTCTTCATTTGAATTTATCGTTGCCGGCTACGCTGCTGCTGATGCACTTCAGAATGAGCCAGCGGCCGTGGAAGGGGATTTTAATGGCTCTAGACTGATGCATATCAAATCAACTGCACGCTCAATGACAGGTAATGTTTTTTACTACAATGTAAATAAAACATATGGCGGAATGAGCGGTGGACCTGTATGGATTGAAATAGAAAATGATGGAACAACAGAATTCGTGATTATTGGAATTCATGTGACTAATGAAGGGGCCTTTTTGTTAAATGAGAAAATCATCAATCAATACGAAAAAATGAGAGCGATGACTTGTCCTTAATGCAGTTCGAGGGATGTTGTTAAGCAATGGAATTGGAGCATTCAACTAGGTTAAACGCTCTGTATCTTGTTTCCGTAGTAAGTGCCTGTTCAAATATTCGATATTTCAAAAAAACCTGACTTTTTGGTTCTTGTCTTTATTAGACTATTTAAAACTAATGATTCGATGCAAATAAGCACTGGGTCGGCCCGACTCAGGCAGAAAGTATTGACGTTGGGGCGGCCCGACCCAACCTAGTGACGTTATTATTAAGCGACGAGCTTTAGCCCAAGAAGTTTTTCAATATCTGCAAGATTAAATATTTTGACACGTTCAGATACTTCAATAGGTTGCGGTAACTCACCCCTAGCAAGCATCCGATAGTACGTACTTCTGCTTATCTTCAATAGTTCTCGCAATTCTGCCGGCGTGATTGTATCGATCAAATTCTTATTCATATTTTATGCTCCTGCTGCTTCGGTAAGAGAGATGTCTGCATCTTTGCATAACGTGTTCAGATGACTCTCCCACATTAGCATTGTTTTCTTTTTCTGCTCATCGTAATCGCCGACATCATAGACTTTGAGCATGCCTTCAAGAGCATGATTTACGATTTTTTCTGTAACGTGAATCTCACCACCAATACCGTTGACGCCGCTCACAAATGTTCTTCTGAGATCATGAGGAACCCATTTCTTTAAACCAAATTGTTCCTGAGCGCGATTTACGGCGCGAGTCAAAGCACGTTCTGAAAATGGTTTTTCAGAGCAAGATTTGGAAGGAATTACCCACTCTGAACCGTAGCTTAGAGCTTTAAGCCGTTTGAAAAATTTTACGACTGTTGAAGTAAGGTAAACAATGTGATCACGCCCAGCTTTATTTTTAGTGGCAGGGATAAACCACGTTCCTTGTTCTAAATCTACTTCCTGCCACTTCGCATTCATGATTTCACCACGCCGTTGCCCGGTATGAAGCAGAATCCTTAGCGCGATGGAAAATTGTTCTGAGATAATCGAATGATCGTTAAGCTTACTCATTAACTTTACAATTTCATCGTTGTCCAATTTACGATTTGAGCGTTTTGATGGCTTGCAAACATCATTCCTCGATATCGGCGTTTTTCAAGGTAGTTGTCGCCTGAGCTGTTAAGCTGCTT
>TARA_R110002012_G_scaffold315261_1_pt1 | contig 32091 bp, 26 predicted proteins | sample TARA_R110002012 | Tara Oceans TARA_R110002012 (sample SAMEA4396515) | marine metagenome | biome: Westerlies Biome; feature: [DCM] deep chlorophyll maximum layer (ENVO:01000326); material: water (ENVO:00002006), including particulate matter (ENVO:01000060) such as... | depth 40 m
GCCAGATGCTTAACAGCCAAAACGGGACGGACACCTCTTCCGCCACCTCCCCCTTGCATAGTCTCGCATATACTCGCTTTCCCCCTTGAAATTCAGGCTTTTTTGGCGCTCTCTTGTCGCATGGTCTCGCATGAGATTGCACCAGTGCCCACACGTTTGTGGGCATATTTGCGGGCATCCTCTCTGCGAAATGTGGGCATCCTGATTCGAGGCGGGCATGGGTGGACTGACGGACATGCAGGTGAAGAAGGCGAAGGCCGATGAAAAGGCATTCCGCTTGGCCGATGAAAAGGGCCTTTTTCTTTTCGTCACCACCGCCGGCGCCAAACTCTGGCGCATGCGGTACCGCTTCAACGGCAAAGAGCAGACGCTGTCGCTCGGCAGCTATCCAGACGTCAGCCTGACCGACGCCAGGAGAGCTCGCGACACGGCAAAGGACAGCCTCAAGGCCGGCCGCGACCCGGGCATGGTCAAGAAGATCGACCGGCTCGTCGGCAAGCAGCGCCACTCCGAAACCTTCGAGACCATCGCCCGGGAGTGGCACGAGCTGCAGAAGTCGCAATGGGTGGAAGTCCACGCCGCCGACGTCATGACCTCGCTCAAGAACGACGTGTTCCCGACGCTGGGCCATCTGCCCATCAGAGAGATCGACGAGGCGCTGGTTCTGGCCACGCTGCGCATGGTGGAGAAGCGCGGCGCCAAGGAGACGGCCCGACGGCTGCGGCAGCGGATCTCCGCCGTCTTCGTCTATGCCATCGCATCGAGGAGGGCCGAGCGTGACCCTGCCGCGATCGTCGCCGGCGCCATGGCCCCGATACAGAAAGGGCGGCAGCCGGCGATCACCAATCTCGACGCGGCCAGGGCCATGCTCAGAGCGATCGAGACGACGCCGGCCCATCCCGTCACCAAGCTCGCCATCCGCCTGCTGGCACTCACCGCCCTGCGCCCGGGAACGCTGATCCGCACGCCGTGGGCAGAGTTCGACCAGATGGACGAGGCGGCACCGGTCTGGACCGTCCCCGCGGTTCGGATGAAGCTCAAGAAGCAGTTCAAGGATGATGAGGACAGAGACCACCTCGTGCCGCTCTCCCGCCAGGCCATCGAACTGATCGACGTCCTGCGGGATCTGACGGGCAAAGGCCCCTATGTGTTCCCGAACCAGCGCCATGCCCACAAGCCGATGTCGGAGAACGCCATGGGCTATCTGATCAATCGCGCCGGCTACCCTGGCCGCCACGTCCCACACGGTTTCCGGTCGACATTCAGCACCGTCATGAACGACGTAATACCGGCCGACAGCAAGGTTATCGATTTCATGCTGGCGCACGTGCCGAAGGACAAGATCGAGGCCACTTACAACCGCGGGCTATACCTTCCCAGGCGCACGCAGCTGGCGCAGCAATGGGCGGATCTGATTTTGGAAGGGGCGCCCTCTGCGGAGGAGCTGCTGCACGGGCCGCGGAAGATACTGGATCCGGAGTGCTACAAGGGGCCGAAGACGAAGGTTGCGGTCTAGCTAGAAAAAGCTGCCGACGAAGAGGAAGACGGCGCAGAGCGAAAGGGCGACCAGAAAGACACGGCCTTGCGGCTTTGCTGCTTCGGTGATGTGTCGTGCCTTAAGCTTGTCCATCTGACCTCGCTCTCATTTCGGCTCGCTTGATCCGGAACGCCTTGAGGATGATCTCGACGATGATAACGCCGCCGATCCCTATGATGAAACCCCCAACCCCCGCGGATTGTTCAGATGGGATGTCGATTCGGCCAAGCGTCCACTGAAACACGGGTATCCCGACGGGGGCCATGAAGTAGGCGGTGACGGCACCGATGAAGAGACGACGGGCGCCGGACCACATCCCGCTCCACTCCATGGCGACAGAAACGGCAGAACCAGCAATCCCTGCCAGGGCGATCTCGCCTTTTGCACTGGTGAGCCAGTCCCAGAGTGTCATGGGGCCGTCCTTATTTCTTGAAGACTTTGAGGGCGGTGTGGCCGCCCATGTAGAGGCTGGTGTAAACCGTGAAGATGCCGAGGAAGGTGGCTATATCGAGCCCGACCTCGATCTGGATCGTCGAGCCCACGCCCCAGAGCGCGGCATTGAGGAGCGGCCGGACGAACATCAGCCAGCCGACGCAGGCCAGCATCAACCACATACCTGCCGGCCGCCACATCCAGCCGAAGGCGCTTTCGCCCTGCATCTCGGCCAGCATCAGCTTGTTCGTTTCCTTCTGCTGCTCGATGTGAGCCAGCAGCAGCTCGGGCGTCTCGTGCTCGATCGAGGCAACGGCGTTTTCCAGCACCGCGGGCGGGAGATGTTCAAGATGCTCGGGAGGAACGCCAGCCTTGCCGGCAATGGCGTCGATTACGGCACCGCCTATGTCGCTGGCGGCACCGCCGACGTGCTGCTCGAGGATGCCCTTGACGATCGGGGCGCCAACCTTCGCGGCAACGCCTATGAGGATTGATGCAATCGCGCTCATGCTGCAACGAGCTCCTTATAGGCGGCCTCGCGTTCCTTGGCGGCGCGGCTGCGGATGATGAGAAAGACGGTGACGACGAGAGCGGCAACGGCAACGGCGCCGAAGATCCAGAGCGACGTGGTGTCCATGGTGGTCACGTCGATCGGCAGGCTGCCGTCGGTGACGTTGGACGTGTCGACCGTCGGCGCGGTAGCCGAGGCGGCAGCGGTGGTGCCGGTGGCTTTCGCCGTGGTCTTGTCCCGGGCGGCCGCCTTTTCAGCGGCAGCGGCTTCGGTGCGCGCTTCCATCTTGATCTGGCCCGCGCTCTTGCCCATCGCCTCGAGCGCCATGGCGACGCCCTTGACCTCGATGTCGGCAACGCGACGGCTCCAGCCTTTGCCGAAATTCTTCCAGATTTTCAGGGACTGCATGAAGGAGAGGCGGGCGCGGCAGATCTTTTTGACCGTCACGCTGTGGTCATTGGAGCCAACCGAGGACTTGAGCCATTTGCGGCCGCGGGACACGCCCGAATTGACCGAGGCATCATAGACAGACAGATCAACGCCAGGGAACAGATCCGGAGCGCCGCAGGCGTTCCAGTAGTTTTCCTTGTAGATGATCAGGGCTTCCTGCATCGTGATGTTGCGGACGCTCTGCGTCTTGAGGCCCCGCTTCTTGCGCCATGTGTCGTAGACGGCTTGCGTGACGCCATACATGGTGGCACCGCCTGGATCAGCCTCGTGGTTGCTCCAGCCCCCCTCCCATTTCGCGGTGATTGGGTGACATACGTCAAAGCGGTCGGCCATCGTGCAGCTCCTTAAAGATGAAGCCGCACCTCCTGCGCAGTCAGCCGTTTAATAACACGCGGCTCTTATTGCAACAATCGCGCATTTCCAGTATTTAGAAAGCCGACTGCGCAAGACGTGCTGATTGTCCTCAACAGGAGATTGGCACTCATGGCCCCCACGACAATCGCATTCGGCGATCCAAAGGCGCAGAAGAAGTGGTCTGGCAACCTCTTCATTTCCACGTTCCAGAAGTCCTATTGGGACAAGAAATTCATCAGCGAAGGCGATGAAGCCTGCATCCAGCGTCTGACCGACCTGGAGAAGGACGCCGGCGACACCATCACCTTCGACCTCTCGGTCCAGCTGCGCAACAAGCCCACGTACGGCGACAATCGCCTGCAGGGCAAGGAAGAGAACCTGCGGTTCTTCACCGACAGCATCATGATCGACCAGATGCGGCACGGCGTGAACACCGGCGGCAAGATGAGCCGCAAGCGGACCGTCCACAACGTCCGCACCATCGGCAAGAACCGCCTGTCGGATTACTGGTCGAAGTTCATCGACCAGATGGTCTTCATCTACCTCTCCGGCGCCCGCGGCGTGAACGAGAACTTCTACGAAGAGACCACCTGGGCCGGCCACGCTGGCAACGCCATCCAGGCACCCGACTCCAGCCACATCCTCTACGGCGGTGACGCCACCAGCAAGGCTTCGATCGACACGGCCGACAAGATGTCCCGTGCCCTGATCGAGCGGGCCTGCGTCAAGGCCGGCATGATGTCCGCCACCGACGTCAACAACGCGCAGATGATGCCGTTGATGATCGACGGCGAAGAGCACTACGTCTGCGTCATGAGCAAGTTCCAGGCCCATGACCTGCGCGTAACCGATGCTTCGGGCTGGCTGGAGATCCAGAAGGCCGCCGCAGCTGCGGAAGGTCGCAAGAGCCCGATCTTCAAGGGCGGCCTGGGCATGATCAACAACTGCGTGCTCCACGAGCATCAGGATGCGATCCGGTTCAGCGACTACGGTTCTGGCTCGGACGTTCCCGCTGCCCGCGCCCTGTTCCTCGGCCGCCAGGCCGGTGTCATCGCTTTCGGCTCCACCGGCGGTTTCCGCTTCTCGTGGACCGAAGAGATGCAGGACCACGGCAACGAACAGGTTATCTCGGCCGGCGTGATCGCAGGCGTCAAGAAGACACGGTTCAACAACCGCGACTTCGGCGTCCTGGCGCTCGACACCTACGCCAAGGACCCGAACGCGGCATAACGGGGCGGCCTTCGGGCCGCTTCTTCTCTTTCACCGCATCGCATCCGGCTGACGCCCTTTCCAAGGAGACACTCGAATGGCCCTCATTCAGAGCAAATACGCAAAGGGGATCCTGCCGCTCCCCTACCCGACCCAGGCAGGCATGGTGGTGGCGCTTCGATTCGCACACACCTTCGCTACCGCGCCTTCGGCAAACGACATCCTCGAGCTTGCGCCTCTGCCGGCCAACACGAAGATCGTCGACGTGATCCTCGACTCCGACGATCTCGACACCAACGCCTCGCCGACCATCACCTTCGACGTCGGCATCATGTCCGGCGCGTTCGGTGTCGACGACGCTGCCCGTACCTCTGACGACGTCATCTTCGACGGCACGACAGTGGCACAGGCCGGCGGCGTGGTTCGCCCGACGCTCAAGACAGCGTTCCGCCAGGCGGCTGCGAGCACGGATCGCTCGATCGGTCTCAAGATCGCCACGGCGGCCGCGACGTTCGCTGCTGGCGAGGTCGGCCTGACGGTTCTGTACGTCGCCGCCTAAGCGAGACCCGCCTTCATCCTTGCAGGGGGCTCGATCCGTTCGACGCCCCCTGTTTTCTTTTCAGGGGAACCCAATGAAGCTCATTCAATGCAAGCCAGGCCCCACCAGCACCGTCGTTGCCGGGCAGGAGTACGTGTTCGCGCTCGACGCCCACAACCGCGCCGTCTCGGTGGTCGACAACCTGCATCACCGCGCCGTTCTTCTCTCGGTCGAACACTACATCGAGGTTCCGGAAGAGCTGGCCGCCGTCAAGGCTGCTCCCGAGCCGGAGAAGCCGAAAGAGCCAACCGCGGCCCCAGCATCGGCGCCGGCAGCAGAGCCCAACACGCTGCCGGCACCTCCCGCCGACCCTGCATCTCCATCTGAGGCCGCGCCGCCTGCAGGTCCTGCACCGGCCCCGGCCCCCCAGGCTCTGCCCAAGCGCAGCCGCGGCAAGAAGTCGAGCTAAGCGATGAAGGCCAAGGATGTCATGGGCCGCGCCAGTGTCACGCTCCTCGATGAGGAGTTCGTGCGCTGGCCCATGCTCGAACTGGCCGGCTACATCGACGAGGCGGTGAAGGCCATCGTCTCGGTGAAGCCGTCCGCCTCGAGCGCCACCATGACGCTTTCCCTCGTCGAGGGTACCAAGCAGGTGCTTCCGACCGACAGCAGAATCGTGCAGCTGCTCGACATCATGCGCAACCTCGGCACCGACGGTGTCGGCGGGCGCGTGATCCGCTCGACGTCACGCGCCTCGCTCGATTCCAACGAGCCTAACTGGCACAACCCCGTCAGCGTGCCGTTCCGCAAGGAAGTCCGGCAGTTCGTGTTCGACGAGATCCTGCCGCTCGAATACTACGTCTACCCTGGCAACGATGGCACCGGCACCGTGGAAGCGGCCGTCTCCAAGCTGCCCGCGTCAGTCGTCGACAGCCACACCGGAGACGCCGCCGTGCTCTCCACCTGGGACATCGACGTCGGGATTGCCGACATCTACCTGCCGCCAGTGATCGACTACACGCTCTACCGGGCGTTCTCGAAGGAAGATCCGGCAGCGTCGCCACAGCGCGCCATCACCCATTTTCAGGCCTTCGCCACGGCGATCGGGCTCAAGTCCCAGGTCGAGTCGTCCACCAGCCCGGGTAGGAAGCGCTGATGCCTACAATGATCGACATCGACGACTTCCTGCCGGAGGTGCTGCGCTACGCTCCGAACGCCAATGACCTGGTGGCACAGCGGTTCATCCGCCAGGCGGCGCGGGAGCTCTGCCAGCGCTGCAAGCTCTGGAAGGAAACGGACACCATCGTGATCACCACGCCGGAGTTGCAGGGCGTGCTGACGATCGAGGATGCCGACATCGTCATGATCGAGGCCGCCAAGCTCGACGATACGGCCCTTGAGCCGAAGACGACGGCCTGGCTCGATGCAGAGCACCCATGGTGGACCATCGACACGACACCGTCGGGCCCCGCGCGCTACGTGACGCAGCTGCAGCCCAACACCGTTACAGTAGTCCCTGCTGTCGAGGGCACTCTGAAAGCCCGCATGGTTCTCCGGCCGTCCCGCAAGGCGGCCACCCTGCCCTCCTTCCTCCTCGAGCGCTACAGCGAAGAGATCGGGCGCGGCGCGGCGGGCAGGATGCTGATGGAACCGGATTCGGAAAACCCGCAGCTCGGGCTGGTTCACGCCGGCTGGTTTGATCAGCGCCTCAACACGCTGGCGATCGAGGCGATCAAGGGCCAGCAGGGCGCCCCGTTGCGGACAAGAGGGAGCTATCTGTAATGGCACTCAAGATCACCAACAACGCCAAGTCCACCCTGGCTGGCTCTATCCTGATCGCAGACACCGAGCTTGCGGTTGCCGGCGGCGATGCCGCGAAATTTCCCTCGCTTGCCTCTGGTGACTGGTTCCCCCTGACTGTCGTCGATGCTGACGGCAATCGCGAGATCATGCGCTGCACGGCAAGAGCCGGCGCGACGCTGACGGTCACGAGGGGCCAGGAAGGCACGACGGCACGCAATTTCGCAGCGGGATCGCGATGCGACCTCCGGCTTACCGCCGGCGCCATCACCGCCATGCAGACCGATGTCGGCACACTGTCGGATGCTATCACCGCACTAGAGACGGATGTGGAGACACTCCAGACCGCGGTGACGACACTGGTGGATGAAACCGTACCGGGGCTCGGCACCATCGTCGGGCGCGACCTGACCGTCGCGACGACTGATCCCACGGGCGGTGCCGACGGGGACGTCTGGTTCAAGGTTTAGGACAGGGTATGGCCCTCCTCGTTAAGCACGCAGATGAGTGGAAGGCGCTGCAAGCCGCATGGATCCGGCAAGCTGGCGTATGGGTCCCGGTCAACGAGATCTATTCCCGCCAGGCTGGCTCCTGGGTGCTGGTCTATGCTGCCGAGGTGGTGGCCGTCGTCGCGGCAAGCGTCAACAACCTCAATATCTCCAGTCTGTTTTCAGCTGGCGATTGGGCAAACGCGAACAAGAAGAAGCGCGTTGTCATCAATGCCGGCGTGACGGTCGGCTCCACCTCTCCATCGACAGCAGCGATTGTCACCGGCACCGGGCGCGGCAGCATCCTGACGATCGAGGTGAGCGGCGCAGTCCATGGCGCTGGCGGCGCGGCCAACTCCGGAGCCGGCGGTACCGCAATCAACTGCCAGCAGACCGGGGTAACAATCGACGTCAAGACCGGAGGCACGGTGCGCGGCGGCGGCGGTGGTGGTGGCCGTGGCGGTACCGGCGGCCAGGGCGGCCCCGGCTCCTACACTGTTCCATCCCGGGAGCCGTCTTCCGGCGAGTATTACGGCTCCTCGTCGTGGATCTATGACGATTTCAACGACGGGGTGACTATCACCTGGGAAGGTTCAACCGCGGCAGTCACAAGCGGCAGCGGCACGACGTCTCACACGTCGGGCTCCTTCACGTACTTCCGCGGGACACTTCGGGAAACCCAGAACTACGATTCGGGCGGCACCAATTTCGTCAAGCAACTCTTCGCTGTCTACAGAACATCGACGGGAACAGTATCGACGGTCGGCGGCGCCGGTGGTGGCGGCGGGAACGGTGGCCTGGGTCAGGGCTCCAACCAGGCGCAAACCTCCGGCGCTGGTGGATCTGGCGGCTCTGCCGGCGGTACGAACGCAGGCAACGGCGGCACAGGTGGAACGGGCGGCACGGGCGGCACATGGGGCGCGGCCGGCGCCACCGGCGCCACCGGCAACACGGGTGCCGCAGGCAATGCCGGCAGCGGATCCGGTGGCGCTGCAGGCAACGGCGGCGGCGCTGCGGGCGCGGCTGTCTCCGGCTCGGCCCGCACCATCATCAACAATGGAACAATCTCGGGAGCATCGTGATGCTGCAGACGAACTGGCATATCAAACGCGTGTGGAAAAACCCCTCGAACGTCCTCGAGCAGGTCGAGTTCGAGGCAGAGTTCACCGATCCGGATTTCCCGGGCGAGAAGAGCGTCCACAGCGGGCTTATGCCGCTGACGGCAGCGGGTCTCTCGACGGAGGCGACGCGCGAGCAGATCATCGACGGGATCTCCGCTCAGTTCGGCACCGACTCGTGGACCGGGATCGAAAACTTCCACCGCCATCAGTTGGCATTCCGCTACGGCCTCAACACCAACGAGCCCATAGCCGTCGATACTGTCGTCATCTCCGCGGCTCATGTCGACATCGAGCACGACAGGCGCGCGGCGATTGGCAAGACCTTCACCATTGCCGGTTACGGCGATATCCCGCTTGAAGGCTCGCTGCGCACCCAGGCGGTGCTGCTCGCCTTGAAGGACACGGCACGGGATCTGTTGGCGGCAGGGGTAGCGGCCCCTGTCCTGTTCTTCACCGACAGGGACAACGTCGACCACAACTTGACGGCAGCGCAGGTGATCGATCTGGTCAACGCAGGCAAGGCCTTCATGCAGACGCTGCATGAGGCGAAGCGGGCACTGAAAGCAATGGACCCTGTCCCGCTGGATTATGCGACCAACGCGGAATATTGGCCGTAACCACGAGGAGACGCAGCCATGCCGGTCATCAATATTTCAGCGTTCGCCGGTGAAAAGCCGCTGATCACGCCTCGCCTGTTGCCGGCAACGGCTGCGAAAGCAGCGTTCAATGTTCGCCTCGATGACGGCGCCCTCACCCCTACGAAGAAATCGGAGCTCCTCGCCGACACGGTTTCGGATGCGGCGCACGTCACGATCTACAGGCATGGCGATGAATGGCTGTCCTGGGCGACGACGGTCTGGGCGACCAGCGGCCCCGTCGCGCAGGATAGGCTCTACTACACCGGCGACGGCGCGCCGAAGATGCGCGTCGATGGGGATGTCTACGGCCTCAAGGTACCTCGCCCGACCGGGGCGCTCTCTGGGGCGCTGTCGGGCGGCGGCAGCGGTGACGTGCAGAGCCGGGTCTATGCCTATACCTTCGTCACCGACTTCGGAGAAGAATCGGCCCCCTCTCCCGCGTCTGCCCTGATCGACTGGCAACCGGGCGACACCGTCACGCTGAGCGGCTTTGAGGCGGCGCCGGCCGGTCGCGAAATCACCAAGCAGCGGATCTACAGATCGCAGACCGGTTCGAGCGGTACCTTCCTATACCTGATCGCGGAACGGACGGCAGCGGCCACCGACTATGTTGACACCATCGACGTCGACGACTTCCAGGAGGTGCTGCCTTCGACCGACTGGAACGAGCCGCCCGACGGCTTGAGCGGCCTGGTGTCGATGCCCAACGGCATGATGGCGGGATTTGTCGGCCGTGACGTCTACTTCTGCGAGCCTTGGCGGCCGCACGCCTGGCCCGAGAAATACATCCTGACCTGCGACAGCGACGTCATCGGCCTGGGCGCGATCGGCAGCGTCCTCGTGGTGATGACGGCAGCGCACCCCTACATCATGATGGGCGCCCACCCCGATTCCATGCAGAGCCAGAAGCTCGAGGCGAACCTGCCGTGTATCAATAGCCGCGGCATCGTCGATCTGGGCTTTGCCGTTTGCTACCCGTCGAACGAGGGGCTTGTGGCGGTCGGGGCGGATGGCTCCATCAACCTTTCGACGCGCCAGCTTTTCTCCCGCGAGGAATGGCTCTCCCTTTCCCCCACCACCATCGTGGGCGGCCAGAACGCCGGCAACTACGTGCTGTTCTATGACGCGCTGCAGGTGGACGGCTCCCGAAGCTCTGGGGCGATGCTGATCAACGTCAGTGCCGCTGAATACCTCGTGCGCTCCCGCGAGGTGGCGGATGCGGTGTTTTACGATGCGGCCTCGTCGGCGCTCTACTACAAGCGGCCCGACGGTACGAACCTGTTCCGCTTCGATTCTCCTGACATGCCGGGCGAGACGCTGTTCTGGCGCTCGAAAGAGTTCTGGTTGAACCGGCCGACGAATTTCGGGGCGCTGCAGGTGGATCTCGGCAACGGCATTTCGCTGGTGTCGCAGGCGGCGATCGCCGAGGAGCGCGCCGCCATCACGGCCGCCAACGAGATCATCCTCGCAGCCGACGGGCTCAACTCCTCTGTCAACGACGATGCCGTGAACGAGATGGCGATCGGAAGCGACACCCTGACCGAATTTCCCCTCTACGGGGAGGTGCTGGTCAGCGTCTACGGCGACGGCAAGCTGGTTCGAAGCGTCAGCAAGGTCGGCACCGTCGAACGGCTCCCTGCCGGGTTTCAGGCACGCTCATGGGAAATCGCTGTCTCGGCAAACGTCCAGGTGACGCAGGTCATCATGGCTGGCACGATCGACGAGCTGAGGAACACGGCATGAGCAGAGAGCCCGACCAGACCTCACGACTGCGCGAAAAGCTGGAAGTGCTCGACGGCTCCCGCGCTACGGTGTCCCTCGACGAGGCAGCGGTTCGGATCGGCGACATCAAGGAGCTGTTGCTGCTGGCGGCCATCAAGACACAGTCGGTGGCCTCCGCTCCGACCGCCGACGACTTCAATTCGCTGCTGGCCGACATCAAGCAGATCCACCAGAGGCTGAACGGCGTCGCTCTCGTCTTGCAGAAGAAGAGGCAGCGTCGTTGAAGGAAGTCGTCTACGACAACTCCGACGAGATGGTCGCATGGGCCGAATCCATCAGCGAGAACAAATACCGCGACGATGCCAGGGCGATCGGCCTGCGCGACGAGAGCGGCTACCGCGGCGTCGTCATCTTCGACAGCTTCACCACCACGGGATGCTGGATCCACGTGGTGTCCGACGGAAGCCGTCGCTGGTTGACGCGCGAGTTCATCCTGCGGGTTTTCGCCTACCCGTTCATCCAGTGCAAGTTTCCGCGGATCAATGCGTTCGTCTCCGAACTGAACCGGCCCTCGATCGAGTTCTGTGAAGGATTCGGGTGGCAGTTGGAAGGTATCCTGCGGGAGGCCGGCGCTAAGGGTGAGGATCTGTTCGTCTTCGGCATGCTCCGACGCGAGTGCCGCTGGCTCCCCGAGCGTTTCGCTGGAAAACTCGGCAGAAAGATCGTATAAGACCTGAAACCGTCGCGCAGGAGTGCGACCTCATCTGATGGGGTTGCACATGGGTAAGAGCGCAGGTTCCGCTCCCGATCCGGATCCGAAGATTGGCGAGGCCGCCCTCAAGCAGGCGGAGACCGGCGAACAGTGGCTGTCGTTCGCCAAGGACGCTTTCGTTGTCTCCCAGGAACGTCAGGTCGAACTGGACGCCCTGACCAAGCAGATCAGCGACCAGCAGCTGGGGCTTGCGACGGACCAGGCCAACTGGTCCCGCGAGGATCGGGACCGCTACAACAAAACATTCAAGCCCATCGAAGACGAGTTCATCGAGGAGGCGACTAACTACGGCAGCGAGGCCCGCCAGGCGGAAGCCGCGGCGGCAGCGCGTGGCGATGTCCAGGCAGCCTCCGCCACGGCACGGGGCGTCAACGAGCGCAACGCGGCATCTCTGGGGATCAATCCTAACTCCGGCCGCTTTGCCGGGATGCAGAGCACCACAGCCCTCAACACCACGCTGATGGAAGCCGGCGCGGCAAACACTGCGCGCTCGACGGTTCGCGACAAGGGGCTGGCGCTCAAGGCTGACGTGGTGAACCTCGGCAAGGGCCTGCCCGCCACGGCAGCGGCCGGCGCAGCGGGCAGTGTATCGGCCAGCGGCACCGCACTCGCCGGCAACCAGTCCACCAACGCCCAGGCACTGGCCGCACCGAGCATCGTCTCCCAGGGCTACTCCGGCGCAATGCAGGGCTATGCCGGCCAGGCGCAGACCCTGAACCAGCAGTATGGGCTGCAGCTCGACGCATGGAAGGCCGAGAAGGCAGCCGACGGCCAGAGCGCGGCCGGTATCGGCAGCTTCCTTGGCGGCGTTGCCGGCATGTTCTCGTTCCCCTCCGATCCGGACGTGAAGGAGAACAAGGAGCCGATCAAGGATGGCGAAGCCCTCGACGCGGTCAACAACATGCCGGTCGAGGAATGGGACTATAAGGAGGGCGTCGCCGATGGCGGCCGCCACGTCGGCGCCTATGCCGACGACTTCAAGCGCGAGACCGGCAAGGGTGATGGCAAGTCCATCGTGGCCCAGGATGCCATCGGCATCACCATGAAGGCGGTGCAGGATCTCGACAAGAAGGTGACAAAGATTGCCGACGCGATCGGGCTCGCCGGCGTCGGTGCATCCAAGGCACCCAAGCGCAAGACCTCTGACATGATGGTGGCGGCATGAGCATCGGGATCGGCCTTGGCGCATTCATGGACGGCTACCAGCGGAGCCGTGACAGCCGCCTCGATCGTGAGCGGCAGAAGACGCTCGACGCTCGTCTAGCGAAGTCCGACGAGCGGCAGGACAAGATGTTCGACCGCCAGCAGACTGTCTGGGACCGACAGGACGCGGAATACGAGCGGGAGGAAAGCACCCGCACCGCGATCGCCGACATCAACACCCAGGCTAAGTCGGAGTTCGATGCGCAGGTTGCGGCCGGCACCCAGAAGCCGGACAACTTCGATACCTTCTGGTCAGGTTACGCGCTCCCGAAGTTGAAGACGACATATCTCGCCAGCGGCGATCTCGAAAACGCCGACAAGGCCATGAAGTGGGGCGAGACCGCTGATGCGAAAGCCGGCGCCAAGCTTTCCATGAACGCGCTGCTCAAGGCCCAAACCGGAGATCCGGACGGCGCTCTGGCTGACGTCATCCAGGCGGGGCAACTCAAGGGCTATATCGATCATGGCTACGAGGTGCAGGGCAATGACAAGATCATGTCGCCCGACGGCCAGCACGTCGGCTATCGCATCAAGCTCACCACGCCGGATGGCGAGACGGTCGAGCAGGACATCACCGTTGCCGACCTGCCGAAGATGATCGCTACCTTCGTCAATCCGGAAGCGGCATGGCAGAGCCAGCTGGCGGCAGAGGCCAAGACGGCGCAGGAAGCCAAGGATCTCGAAACCTACCGCGAAAAGAAGAAGATCGACCAGGAGTACGGCACCGGCGGCAAGGACGATCGCTCCAAGGCGATCGACGCGCTGCGCAAGCGGCTCGACGGCGACATCGACACGTCCACCGGCGAGACGCGGCCGGCATTCGACAAACTGCCCCGCGAGGAGCAGGAGAAGCTGATTTCAGACGAGATCGCCTTGCGTGACGGCCAGCCCGGGCTTGCCGGCGGCAGCGCCAGCGGCGCGCCCGCCGGGGCGTCCTCTTCGGCTCCTTCCGGCCGCAAGGTGGTGGTCGACACAGCCACCGGCAAACCTGTCGCTCGAGGCGGCCAAGCACCGGCACCGCGCCGTGATGCAGTCGCTGCGGAAGAGGCCGGCCCATCGGCGATCGCGCAGGCCGAGGCAGCGCTGGCGGAGGGCATCAGCCCGATCCGGATTGCCGAGCAACTGTCGGCGCAGGGCGTGCCGGAAGATCAGTGGCCGCCGGAACTCACCAAGGCGGTGAGCCGGGCGCGGCAAAACTCGATCGGTCTGGGGCGATGATTGACCTTATCCTATGGTCGGGCGTCGCGATCGCGGCCGTTGCGTTGACCTGGTCTCTCCGCCACTGACTTCTCCGGATCACTCCTGATCCATGCGGCTGCGCTCACGCGGCTCCGGCACTCCCTCATCAACCTTCTTGGCGACGTAGGACGCCCAGAGCCCGCCGGCGACGACGCCGGCGCAGACAGCTATGGGCAGGGGAAAGAAAGGAAGGGCGCAGGCGAACGCCGGTCCACCGACCTGCAGTGCGGTGAAGGCATGGCCGATGGAGAGAAGAAGTCCGTCGAGAATAGAACGCATTGTGCACCTCCTCTTTCGAGGTTGATGCTTTTTCGTGGCGATGTCTACAGCGTAGGGCTAAGGGCTACTCTCGCTTCGGGCTTTTCGCGCGCCGCTCCAGCTCGCGGTCGATCGCGCTGCGGATGAAATCGAGTCGGACCTCATCTCCCTGCAAGGCAGCATCAACCTGTGCCAGCATCTCTGCTGACAGCGGCAGTGTAATCCGTTGCTCGAACTGCTTCTTGCGTCCCACACGGCGGTTTTCATCGTATGTACGAATTTGAGTCAAGCACCCCTCCCTCTCTAAAATTTTAGCGTATGTACGATTGAAAATTTATCATACATACGTTACGCCTTCAATCATACATACGATTGGAGGTTGGCATGCGCGATGTTCTATTCTGGCCTGCATTGGCCGTGGTGGTCGCTGTTCTCTGCTGGTGGTGGTTCGGTCGGGTTTCCAAGAGAAGCGAGGAAATCGACCCGGAGGCACTGAACGCCGAGCAGGCCGAAGCCATTCGAAGAAACCACGATGCGCAGGATCGCTAGCTTCGCGGTTGCCATCTGGGTCATTGCCTCGTCTGCCTACGCCGAGGCCCCACCGATCGCCTATCAGATCTTCTGCATTCGTTTTGGAGGTTGCGACCCTGGGGGTGCGGCATCCATTGCCACCACCCGTGGCCTGATGGCCGATCTGGAGCGCGTCACCAAAGCCGTCAACGCCTCGATCCGGTACCGGCCAGACGATGGCGAAGTGTGGAAGGCCAATGTGACGGCAGGCGATTGCGAGGATTACGCCCTGACGAAACGCGGGCGATTGATCAGGATGGGCTACCCACCCTCTGCCTTGCGCATGGCTATCGGTCACACGCAACGGGGGGAGAGCCACGCGGTGCTCGTGGTCAAGACGATGGCCGGTGATTTCGTCCTCGACAACCTCACAGACCGCGTCCTGCCATCGGCCAGGGCGAATATACGGATCCGCAAGATGGCTTCTGCGGATCCCCGAGTCTGGTTTTGACCCACGCAGTTGAGATTAGGGCGTGGGGTAGACCGGTAGCGGATTGCCGATCCTTGAAGACAAGTCAGCCACTCCCCACTCAGGCTTGCTGTAGCGGGCAATCAGTGTCTCGGGTGCGTCGGCAAACCGATAGATGCCCTGGATGAAATAGAGGCCCACGGCGTCGTTATACCCAATCTCCGTCGCCAGATCCTCTACGACCTTAACATCATTCACCCACGCTTCGAGCGAGGCGCTACCCGTCTGCCATCCGAAGGTGACGCGATAGACGATATCCCACGGCACCCCTCGAACGAACGGTGTGGAATAACGGACCTGGTCAGGCGGGTTTACAGTGTGAGGATCTTCTGCTGTCGTCGTTGTGACGATCTGGAACGTCTCGCCGTTCAGCAAAACTGCCAATGGAGGCGATGACGGGACATCGTTAGCGTCGTCTGTCGCATGGAATTGCCCGAGATATGGGCCTCTGGTGGAGGTGTTGACCGGGCCATCTTCCACAAGGAAGCTGTAGGCAATCCAGTACTCGGTGCCGAAGGCAAACTTCGTATTGGCGCCCTTAGCTGACAGTTCTGCGCGATTCGAGGGGAATGCGGAAAGGTCAGGCCGACCATAGAAGCCGTCATCCCCAAGCCGCAGTTCGAAACGGCTTTGCTCTGCAGTATTGACAGACAGGGCATATGACCGTCTCCGGTCGCAGTTGACGGAGTGAAGGCGGCCACTGAGCATTAGCTCAGTGCCTCGTGCCTTTGGTATCTTTGGAAAATACTGAAACGCCATGGCCTGCCGCCTTAGATCGGTAAGAGTTCGGCTTGGTAGTAGTCCAGCCGAAGAGTGTCCGCAGCATTGGCGAGTTGCGCAGACAGGACATAGGTTATGTCCTGCGTTGCGTCCAATGCTGACGTCACTATAGCCCCTGAACTAGTGCCCCACCCACCTTGAGCGCCTGATGCGCCCGACACTTGGGAGCCATCCTCACGCAGGAAGATCAACCGCTCATCCCTGAGTGTAAGCAGTGAAGCCATAGTGCCGAACATGAAAGCAGTACCTGCGCTTCCGCCAAGTCGCCCGCGTGGCGTTTTGGCATTCGCGTTATTGGCGCCCGCACTCCATTGGCTAATGATACGGATTGCCCGCCAAGCCCCGCCGGGTATTTGGATGGTGCGAAGCGCCTGCTCTGCCGTGTCGCCGGTGTGGGTGACGGGATCGTAATTGTAGTCGAATATCTGCCACGGCTTGACCAGCTCTACTGGAAGGACGCCACCCTTGCCGTCTGCATCTACCCCAAGTACGGAAACCGGGGTTCCGCTCTGCGAGCTTTGAAACACAGACGCGAGACCCTGCGCAGCCGCATCTATCTGCTCTTGTGTAGGAGGCGCTTCGGCTTGGGGGCCAATATCAATGGGGTTGCGATAATCAGGCGTCGGCATTTGGCGTCACCTTCATTGCGGTGTTGTTGACGAGAAGGGGCTGGTTGTTGACCAACAAGCCGTTGAGCACGAGCCACACGCCCTTGTTTAGGGTGGAGAGGCCCGGCAGGCGCCGGGACATCCCCAAACTTGTTTTCAGACCGGTCAACCGAGCCATGCGACACCCCACATGACGATGATCACCAGCCACCAGCAGAGGCCGAGCAGGATCATGATCTTACCGAGGGTGTAGGCGCGCGGCATGCCGCCTGACGCGGGCGCGCCATTGCCAATGCCGGCAATGAGACTGACGGCGCGGAGCACGAGCCCAGCAATGATGATGAGGGTGGCGAAAAGCATATCCATGACGGCATCCCAGGGTGCAATGGCACTCGTGCGCCGTCAAAAGCTCAATCACTACTACCGCAAAACGGACGCTGTTTCCAGCGCTCCTGTTAGTCTGTCTTGGCCCGCTGTTTGGGGCCGAATGACAAGACGGCCCCGGATACCGCGAACATCACGGTAAAGATGAACCAGACGTTCCCAGGCTTCTGAAATTCAGCGGGGCTATCTGCTATGAGTGGCGCAAGCGATGTATAGCCCGCCACACCCGCGAGGAACGCCAATGTCAACGTTGCCCGAGATGGGCGCCGCCTTCGCCTTCTGGCGAAGATGTACCATGACAGAAGGAACGCCAGTGCCCCGGTCGCCAAGCCGTAAATAGCAACGCCGAGCACGAACTGCCTAATAAAGAACTCCATAGCACCCCTCCCGCGGGGCGAGAATGGCGAGAATGGAGCATGCTGTCCAGAGCCTACGAAACCAGGAGCTTTGGCCGGGACCTGCGCGTCAATCGTAGACGCGTTCCGCCAGGGCCTCCCGCAGCCTCATCGACAGCACCTTGTTGCGGATCAGCACACCGTCCTCGCGCTTTGCCGCATTGCTCACCCTGGTCTTGATCGAGCGCTCCAGCGTCTCGCTCTTGATCGGCACGCCGCGGCTGCGTTCGGCACCGTTGAACTTGGCAATGGCGCCGATCGCGTCCTTCACGCCGTCCTTGTCGCCGTCCATCACCGCCATGCCCCACTTGTTCACCAGGCGTTGGCGTTCGTCGAGGATCCGGCGTTCGGCATTCTTGAGCGCGCTGTTACGGTCCCACGTCTCGGCCACCTGCGCCGGCGAGAAGCCGATCGCCTGCGCCACGACACCATGCCAGCCCATCTGGTCCGGCGTCATCATGGTGTCGCCGCTGAACGTCGTCAGCCCCTCGTCGTAGTAGCGGTAGGCCTTCATGATGTCGCGGATAGCCTTGGGCGCTGCCATCTCGATACCGCGGGCGGTTTCGCCCTCGAGCACCGTCTTGGCTCCGACGAAGAGCGATTCACCCAATGCCACCGTGGCGCCCAGGGACTGGCTGAGCCAATACTGGTACTCGTCCCTGCCCTGCAGTTCGCGGTTCGGTGAACGGAACCAGAGATCCGGCATGCCGATGCGGCTCGACAGGTCGATTCCGAGATAATGGCCCGGTGCGCCGTTCAGCACGACGCCGCCGAGCTCCGGCCCCAGGATGTCGACCACGTCGGCCTTGAAACGCTCGGCGAAGTCCAGCGGATCATCCTCGTCGCCGAAGATCATGCTCAGCACCGCCATGGCGAGGTTGAAGCCGATGACGCCGGTGGTGCCTGCCATCAGGGCTTGCATGCCCACCACGCCGCCCAGCTGGTACCGCGCCTCGCGCCGGGCCTGCTTGCTCTCCCCCTTCAACGACTGGTGGATGTCGCGACCGATCCGGTAGAGCATGTTGACGTTGTGCTGGCGGAACACGAGCGCCACCTTGGCGAAATCATTCTGCATCACCGCCGGTCGCGACGAGTTGGAATAATCGAAGTGAGTTTTCCAGGTGAGCTCGTGCGCCATGTCGATGGCCTGCATCATGCTGGCGCCGCTCTCGCGGGCCATGCGGTAGGCGGCCAGCGCCGTCACCTCACGGTTCCACACCTCGGCCCGGTGGAATGCCCAGGAGATCACACCCATGACGCGGGCGCGCAGCGGCGAGTATTCCACACCGGTGTCGCCCACGCCGGCCAGATCGTGGCTCTGCGTGCGATCGATCAGGCCGGAGCCGTAGAACGCATCCATCGCCTGGCGCTCGTCCTTGGACAGCGAGGCATTAGTGACGCTCCCCTTGCCCATGACGCTGTCGAGCGATGCCTGCCCCAGGGCGGCAGCAGCCTTCGTCATGCTGCCGAACCGGCCGGCGAGGATCGGCAGGCCCATCATCACGGTCTGCGTCATGTTGACGGCAGCGGCAGCGGGCGAGGAAGCGAGGAACCAGACGAAGGCGGCGCTGGTCATGGTCTGCGCCACCTTGCCGCCGGTCGGGTTCATCACCCAATCGTGGCGCTTCGACATCTCGTTGGCGAGCGTCATTGCGCTGGTCTGATCGTCGGCCTGCTTCGCCTGGTCAAACGTCTGGTCGACGAGCTCCTGCAGCTCGAGGCCGTATTTCAGGCGGGCCATCTGGTGGGCGCTGTGGAACATATGCGAGGAGAACACGCGCAGTGCATCGCCGCTGAAACCCTGCGTGCCCTTGCGGTGGATGAAGCGCTTGCGGGCCGACAGGTCCGGCATGCTCTCCAAATACCGCTGCCAGATCTGATCCATGACCACGGCACCGACACCGGCACCGCCCAGGATCTCCTCGATCTCGGCGACGATACGCGGATCCATGGCGCGGCGCAGGTCGGCGCCCTGCTCCATCACACCGATCTCAACCTTGCCGCCCGGGATGGTGCCGGTGATCTCCTTGGCGAAGCGGTCGCGCTCGGCGGCCCGCTCGAACTTGGAGAAGCTGAGAACGGCACCGTCGACGTCGCGCACCGTGACGAAGTAGCGACCGAAGCGGCCCAGCGGGAAGTACGGTTGCTCGACTCGGGTGCTCTCGAAGGCGATCCGCATCTTCGTCATGCGCGCCTTGGCCGCCCATTTCGCCTTGGTGGTCTCCGCCTTGTGGGCGCTGGCGGCATCCTGCTCGGCATTGCGCAGGTCGATGCCCTTCAATCCGGCGTCCTTGATCTTCTGCAGGTCGCGCTTGTAGCGCTCGTCCGCCCGGGCCAGCGCGATCTCCTGCGCCTTGCGGACGTTGTCGAGCAGGATCTCGTCGAGCTCCTCCTGCTGGGCAGCGTAGGCGTCCCGCACCTTCTGGTACAGTTCCCTGCCCTTCGGAGGCATGGACACGAAACGCCGGCGCAGGGCTGTGTAACCCGGCTTGGCCTTCGTCTCCTCGTCGGTCTGCGATGGGTCGACGCCGGCGAGCGTGCTGTCGTGCATCAGGTCGGCCAGTTCGGCCGCCTTCGCCTTGTCCTTGCCGGCGAAACCAAGGCGGGCATATTTCAGCCAGTCCCCGGCGATCGTGTCGGCATCGGCATGCTTCTGGCCGCGGAACGCATCCATCAACCGCTTCACGCGCAGATAGTCGTTCACCGCGGTCATGTTCGGCCGGGCGAGCTCTGGGAAGTAGTTGAGGGGAATGGCTTTGAGAACCGCCGGCGTCAGGTCCGTCAGGCGGCCCTTAAGCTCACCGATAACACGGGCTTCGGTTACGCGTCTTCCTTGGCGGCCTTGCGCCGGATCATTTCGCGCGCCTCCTTCAGATAGGCCTGCCGCTCCGGCTCGTGGGCGGGCCACTTGCTCACGCTGCGCATCCATTCCTGCCACGTCTGCAACGTGTCGAACGGAGTAGGAGGGTCTACCAGTCCTTGTGCTCGGTCTGCCATTTTTGAAGAACGCCTTTGCGAGTCGGGCGGCGAGTTCGTCGATCTGGCCTTCGAAGCCGGGAATGACCGACGGATCATACGCCTGGTTGCTGGAAAAGTCGATGATGCCCGCGCGTTCGGCGATCAGCATCATCGCATGGTCATAGCCTTGCTCTGCGGTGGCGCGGTCGATCCTCTTGCTATCGATCGCCGCATTCAGGTACGCATCCACCTCGTTAAGGACGATGCGCATGTTCCACGTCATATTCCGCTGATCATCATACGGGTTTTCGCTCGCCGCCAGGTATTCCCGCATCTCAGGGGTGGCCGTGGCGCGATAGTCGGCACCGTTGTGACCGAAGGCGTAGACCGAGTGCATCCCAGGCAGGGCCAGGACAGCGATGTCCGGACCGCTGAGAGGCCGCCCGTTGGGGTGGTTGTGGTAGAGCACAAGTCGGCGATCGGGGTTCATCGCCGCCGACACCAGCTTGTTGTTGGAGCCGGTCGTGTTCTGGTCGTTGGCGGTACCGAACTCCACGATCGAGCCGTCATCATCGATGGCGAGCAAATACTCGTGGTCCGTCGCGCGGCCTTTTTCGAGAACGATGCGGCGGCCCCAGGTCTGCAGATCTTCGCCGTCCGGCCGTTCCGGTACCGGCAGCGACTGCAAGGAACCATTGCCCTTGCCGACGGGATCGGGGCGCTTGTTTGCAACAACAGGCGGTGCCGCATCATCATCAACCGTTACCGTCTTCTCGCCTGCCTTCTTCGGCTTGAGCGCATCGACGATGCGGCGATGGCGGGCGGCGGTGTCCTCGAGCTCCTGCGCGTTCGGCCACTCGCCGAGCTGCTTCTCCAGCGCCGGGATCTGCGCCGTCGCATCCGTGATCCGCTGCTGCTCCTGGGCAGGCGTCGTGGACAGCTTCTTCACCGTGTTGATGACGCGCATGGCCAGGCCAGTCGCATCGACGTCGGCCGCATCCATGACGTTGACCTGGTATTGCCGATCGCCATCAATGACCACGTCGAAATTGCGCTCATACTGATGCTCGATCGACAGCTTGAAGTCGCCATAGGTGCCGGTCGGCGTGTCGCCGGTGCGGTCGATCAGTTCCTTGCGCATGGCGGCGATCACCGCGGCGCCAAACTCCTTCGGCTTGTCGAAGGTCTCACCGCCGAAGGTGGCTGCGAGCGGCTGGGACGCGACTGCTTCCGCCTTGGCAGCATCGGCAGCAACGGCCGGCGCCCGCTTCTCGAGCGATGCGATTTCATCATTCAGGGCGCGCACGCGGCTCTTGATGCGGTGCTGCTCGCGGTCATGCTCGACGCTCTGCTGCTCCAGGGTGCGAAGCTTGCGCCGCGTCTCCATCTCCTCGAGGATCAGCGGATTGCCGGAGGCAGCCGCCTTCATCTCGGCAGCGTTGGACGCCTCGCCGGCGATGTCCTCGATCTCGCGGGTTTTCAGGTTGCCCTTGCGCACCTGCTGGATAAACCGGGCCTTCGCCTCGATGCCCTGCCACTGGCGCGCGTCCAGCGTGTTCTTGGTGGCGTAGCGCAGGATCTCGATCTCGAAGCCGTCCGGATCTTCGTCATAGAGCTCGTTGCCCTGGCGGATGCCACGGCCGTCGCGCTGTTCGAGATCCGACGGGCGCCATGGTGCGTCGAGGTGATGGAGCGCCACCAGCCTGTTCTGCACGTTGGTGCCGGCGCCCATCTTCGGCGTGGAGCCGAACATGAACCGGATTCGGCCCGACCGGACCTTGCCGAACAGTTCTTCCTTCTGCGCCTCGGTGTTGGCGTCGTGGATGAACGCGATCTCCTCGGCCGGGATGCCCTTGGCAATCAGCTTCTCGCGCAGATCGTCATAGACCGAGAACGTGCTCTGCAGCGCCAGGAAGTCGTCTGGCGACATATTGTCGAGCTTCTCCTGCGCCGTCTCGTCGCCCTCGTCGGCGCGCTTGATCAGGTCGCGGAGCGCTGCCTCCTCCTTTGCCTTCGCCTTCTTCGGCGTCGACAGGTCGATGAACACGAGCTGCGTGCCGCGCTTGTCGGCCCACTGGTCATAGAGCCGCTTCATCTCGTCGGCGGCCCGGTTGACCTTGGAGCCGGGCGCATCGCCGTAGCTCGGATCGATCAGGCGCATGTCGAGCGCCGCCTTGCGGGCGTCCGACATGACCTTGAGCATGTTATCGGCGCCCTTCTCTGCTTTCTTCGGCAGGTTCTCGGCACGCCAGACCAGCGAGCCCTGCGGGAACACGAGGTTGCCGGCGTCGTCGGACTTGCCCTCGCCGATGAAGGCCGCCTGATCCGGGGACCGTTCGACGGTGATGTTCTGGGGCTTGCCGCCCTTCACCTTCGGCAGCGGCAGCGTCTTGCCGATCGCGGCCAGCTGCGCCTTGATGTCGTCGTTGGTGATGACGTCGGCGAACGCCAGGTACCGCTGCATGAGCTCGGGCATGTTCACGAACTTCGCGAACCGGCTGTTGAGCTTATACTGGCCCGACGGCGACAGTTCCCAATCGGTCACCACCTCGCCGAAGACACGGGCCCATGCGTCGAAGTGCGCCACACCCAGGTCGCGCAGCGCCTTGCCGTCGAGGTAGCGCTGCACGGTATACATTTCGGCCATGGTGTTGCTGAGAGGCGTGCCTGTCAGCGTCACGACGTTGTTGCCGCCTGTCTTCTCCAGCACGAACTGCATTTTCATGTAGAGGTCGGTGGCCTTCTGGGAGCCCGCGGGGTTGCCCAGGCCTGCCACGCGCTGCATGCCCGTGGCGAACGGCAGGTTCTTGAACTCGTGGAACTCGTCGACATAGAGCGCATCGACGCCCAACTCGTCGAACGTCAGCCCGTCATCCTTCTTGCCGGCGTCGAGCAGCCGCTCCATCTTGGCCTTGAGGTTATCGCGCCACTTCGACAGCTGCGCCACGTTGCGGGACTTCTCGCCCGTCGCCTGGCGCAGTTCGGTGATCGAGGCTTCCAGATCCTCCATCTGCTGAGCGATGAACTTCGCTTCATACTCGGGGTTCATCCCGATCTTGCCGAACGAGGAGTGCGCGACGATCACCACGTCCCAATCGCCGGTGGCGACGCGGGCAAAGAGCTGCTTGCGGTTCTGCTTCTCGAAATCCCGCTTCGTGGCGGCCAGCACCTTGGCGCCGGGATAGAGCCGGATGAAATCGGCGGCCCACTGCCCCACCAGGTGGTTCGGCACCGCCAGCACAGGCTTGCGGGCCTGTCCGGTGCGGCGCTTCTCCATGATCGAGGCGATCGCGGCAAAGGTCTTGCCGGCGCCGACGGTATGGTCGGCAAGCGCGGTACCGGACTGCAGCGTCCGCCAGATGAAGTTCTTCTGATGCGGGCGCAGCGTGATGATGTCGTCGCCCACCTTGCCCGGCAGCGTCAGGTGCGAGCCGTCATAGACCCGCATCACGTCGGTGTTGAACGTGTCGTTGTAGAGCCGGGCGAGCTCGTCGCGGCGGGCATCGTCTTCCCAGATCCAGCGGCGCCATTCCGCCTTGACGCGCTCCGCCTTCTCATTGGCGGCCGCCGTCGCGGCTTCGTTGACCGTGCTCCCGCCGTCGCTGTTCTTGTCGCTGATCGTCAGAGACTGACCGTTCAACACGGCGCTGAGAATGCTGTCGATTGAAGCACGGTCGGTGCCGTACATGATCTTGGCCGCAGGTGTGGCGGACTGAGTATCGATCACCCAGCGCGCATTGGCCGGCGAATAGAACGCCTTCGGCCGCACGGCGCTCTCGGTCATCTTCTGCAGAAAGTCCTCGATGTGCTTGGCCGGGATCCACGGGGAGCCTGGTTTCACGTCGATGTCGACCGGATCGATGTCGGCCGGGATCACGTCGCGCAGCGCATTCACGTTGCGGCGGAAGTCCGGATCATCCTCTGCGGCGCGCTCGGCCTCGGCAAGCTTCTGCTTCACATTGCCGGAAAGGTACGAGTCGGCCGTGTCATAGTTGCCGGCCGGCGTCTTGTAGAGCAGCGGGCCGAGCTCCTCGACGACGGTCTGCGCCGGCTTGCCGTAGAGCCGGGCCATCGCCTCGACGTTGACGGCACCGTATTCGTTCAGCACAGCGGCCAGGGCGTCCTTGGCGCTGGTGGCGCTGGTCGGGCGGCGGTAGGGCTGCTGGGTGCGCTTGGTGAAGATCGGCGCCTTCTGGGCGCTCGGTGCCCGCGCCTTCTCTCCGGTGGCCTTGGCGACGGTGGCACTGATGCCCTTGTCGAAGGCGTTTTCCAGTGCCGCGATCTGCGGCCAGGTCGGATCGTCGCGGAACAGGCGCTTGTTCGCGTCCGCGTTGATCGGGCCATGCTTCTTGGTGAAACCGTCGTAGACCGCATTGAGGCGCTTGCGCAGGTTCTCGATCTGCGTCTCGGTGGCCTTCTCGTCGATCTGGGCGCGGCGCAGGCGGGCGAAGGCGTCGCGGATCCGGACCATTCCGGCAACGCGCTCCTTGGCCGTCTCGCTGGGGAAATCGACGGTCTTGGAGCGGGTCTCGCCGTTGAAATCGGACAGCCGCTCGTGGATCGTGCCATCAGGTGCCGCGAACATGGCGCCCACCTGCACGTCGGACACCGTCTCCGGTACCGTGACGGTCTCGGCGGCGATCGTGCCGGGCTCCACCATGACGTTTTCCGGCAGCGCGCGGATCGCCCGGGCCAGATCCGCCGGCAGGTCTTGGCCCTCGCGGGCCACCAGTGCCGGATCGTCGGGCCCGTACATCGTGCCGTAGGCGCCGAAGTCGCCCAGCATCATGCTCGGGTTGTCGATGAAGTAGCGGTTGAGCGGCACGGTCTTGCCGTCCTTGCCCTTGTACTCACCCACCTGCGTCCAGTTGCCCGACGGCGCCTCACCGGGCAGCCGCTTGCGCAGCAGCACGATGTCCGTCGTCACCTCGGTACCGGCGTTTTTCAGGAAGGCATTGTTCGGCAGGCGGATGGCGCCGACGAGATCTGCCTGCTTGGCGATCATCTCGCGGGCGGATACGCTCGATCCATCAAGGAATCGGTTCGTCACTACCATGGCCAGGACGCCACCGGGCCGCACCGCTTCCATGCTCTTGGCGAAGAAGAAGTTATGGATGGACAGCTTGTTCAGATGACGACGTTCCTTGTCGTACACCTTCTCGGACCCGAAGGGCGGATTGCCGATCGCGAGATCGAAGTAATCGTTGGGGACGGTGATCTTCTCGAAGCCCATGGGGCTTTGGATGTTGGCGCTGGGATAGAGGTTCTTTGCTATGCCGCCGGTGATGCGGTCGAGCTCTACCCCCGTCACCCGGGCCCCATCCCTGAAATCGCCCGGCATAAGCCCAAGGAAGTTGCCTGCGCCGACAGATGGTTCGAGCACCTGCCCGCCACGGAACCCAAGCCGGCGCGCCATATCCCACACCGCGCCTACGATCTGTGGCGACGTGTAGTGCGCATTCCGCGTAGAGGATTCAGCGGCGCTGTATTCTTCGGGCGATAGCAGCTCCTTGAGAGCCGCCGCTTCCTTCTCCCAGCCTTTCGCCGCGCTGCCGTCTTCACGGTAGAACGCCTGGCGCAAGCCACCCCAGCCCACCCATTGCGCCAGAACGGACTGCTCGTCGCGCGTCGCGGCCCGCTTCTCCTCGTCGAGGGTGCGCAGCAGCTTGATCGCCTTCATGTTGCCGTTGAACTTGGCCTTCTGGCCGCCCTCGCCCAGGCGGTCGGCATCCGTGATGCTGAAATCGACAGCACGGTTCTGTGCCGGCGTGGCGGCCGACTCGACGTTGCGCAGCTGCCGATAGCTCGGCTCTGCCTGCTCTACGTCGTTGGCATTTCCCGCCTGCCCGCGGCCACCGTCTTCATTGCCTCGTGGCTGATTGAAGAGGTCGGGGGCGGCTCGCTGCCCTCGGCCGGCGGCAGGAGGTACGTCTCCCTGCTCATCTGCCACGCTTCGTCCGGACTGAACCCGCTCTGTTCGAGCGCGCTCACCTCGCGGTACGTCTGCTCCGCTGCGTGCGTCAGGGCCTCGTCCAGCGTTCCCGCCGCGCTCAGTTCCTTGTACCTGGTCGGCAGATGCTCCTTCCAGTGCTGGCGCCCCAGCTCCTTCCAATTCTGCAGGTTCATCGGTCTCTCCCGTGATCGCGTTCACGTCGGCGGCTTCGACCTCAGCGGCGCTCGACATGCCGTCGAAGACTGCGGCGCGGGGATCGTATTTGACACCCATATACCACGATTTCAGGAACGGGCGCGCGGTATCTCCGAGATCCGCCACCATGGCGGAGGCATAGGCGGCGAAGGTGCGGGCGCCCTTCTCGATGTGATAGCCGGCGAGCGTGATGCCGGCCTGCATCAGTTCGGGGTCGATGCCCGAATTGAGCGTGTTGCCGGACAGCTTCTTGCGCAGCAGCGCCCGGGCCTTCTCGGCAGCGTCGTCGGTGAAGACGGTATTGGCCGACACCTCGAGCTTGGGCTTCGCCTGCTTCGGCGCCTTCGGCTTCTCCGGTACCGGATTGTCACGCTCCCAGCGCGCCATTTCGCGTTCCGACGGCATGGTCGAGTGCATGCGTTCGGGGCTCAGCGTACCGTCGGTGCGGACTTCGGCAACGGTGACGGTCCAGTTGGTGCCGCCCTCGCCACGGTCGAAGGAGATGACACGGTCTGTCTCGCCGCCATAGGATTCGACGTCGCGGCCCGGGCGATAATAGTTCTCGAGGCGATCAAGGAGCGGCAGCTTTTTCTTCGGCGCAGCGGGTGCCGGTGCTGCGCGTGCGGGTTCTGGCGCTGCCGCCGTGGATTGATCCTGAATATTTGTTGGCGAATTTACAGTTTGCTCCGCATTCTCAATGCTCTGCGCAAGGTCGCTGCGGAGGAAGGTGACAGCCTCCCTCTCGGCTACAGTCTTCACAGCGCGGACAGTGGCGGCCGCTGCTTCTGAGAGAGGGTTTCCTCCGGTCACACCAATCTGGCTGCCGTAGCTCGTCAGCCGGATGTACGGAGATGGATCGTGCCCAGCCATTCTCATGATGCTGAAAAACTCGGCGTGGTCTCCGTCGGGATTTGTGGTGGAGTTGAGCACAAGGATCTTGCCGCCGGGCTCGATCAGCGCGGCAATCTGCTCCTTCGTTGTCGCCCGTCGCACGAAGTCCACAGGCGAGACGCGCGTTGTCATCTCCTTATGAATGAAGGGGATGGTGTGTTGCGCTACCCATGCTGCCGGCATTGCGTCCGGATCGGTGTCGTCATCGACGAACACGGGGGCTTCGTTGGAAAGGTCCGTCTGTTTGACCCGAACCTCAAACCGCTTGCCGCTCTCCACCACGTCATGCGTGGCGGTAAGTCCCTGCTTGGTGACATAGGCCTCTGCCTTGTCGCGGGAGCCGAACCACTTCGGCGCGAATGGCTCGGTGGTCTTGCCCGACCGCAGCCACTGCTTGAAATCACCCATGCTGGTCTGGGTGATGTCGCCCAGGCCCTTCCAGCCGGCGGCATAGTTCTCCATGTAGGCAGCGCGCGCCTGCTCCAGCGTGTCGAAGCCCATCATCACCTTGTGCTCGTCGAACCGGCCGTTGCCGCTGCGCTGGTCGACGACGAACACGGGCGCGGTGTCGTCGATCTCGGTGATGCCCGGTTTCACGAAGGTGTCGATGTGATCCTTGTCCCGGCCAACGGACCCGCGAATGTACCCATAGTGGGACTTCATATCGACGGACCACGCCTTGCCATTCGGATCGACGCCCTTGCGCTGCGAGCCGGCGGGGTTCTCGATCGAGAGATCCAGCCCGGCGACGCGCATGCGGCCCACCTTGTAGTTACCGGCTTCCTTCTGCGCCTGGGTCGGCTCTGGCAGATCGTTTTCGGGCGACGTGGCGGCCTCGTTGGCGCGTGCGTCTACCGCCGCCATGGTCTCGGTTGCGGCAGCCGGAATCGGTGCATCGGCCGTTTCAATCGGCGTTTCCGTCTCCGGTATCGGCGAAACCGGGTTCCGCATCGCCTCGAGCTTCGTCTGCACGCCCTTGCCCAGGCCTGCCCACTTCATCCGCTCGCTGCGCTTGATGCCTGCCTCGTCGAGGATCTTGCGGCGCTTGGTGTCATCGAGGTCGAGATCCCACCAGTCGGCCATGTCGGCCGCGGCCGCCGGCGCAGCGTTCTCCGCCTCCTGCTCGCGCGCGCGGTCCCTCTGCCACTGGCGCAGCCGCTTGTCGTTGACCGGTGGCATCTTCACCGGCAGGTTCGAGCGAGCCTCCTTGGCTGCACGCTCGACGCGGTACCGGTAATCGTCTGCCATGGCACCGATGGCCGTGGTGGTGACGCCGAACTCGTCGGCGAGACGCTTATGCTCCGGACCATCCACGCGGTGAAGGTCGAGATGCGATTCGCCGGTCCGCTTGTTGAAATACCGCTGGCGGGCAAGATCGTAGAGGCGTGCATGCCGCTCGTCCGGAAGATCGACGAACCGCTCCCCCAACTGCCGGCGCGTCGGCGTCTTCTCCGGCTGATCGCGCTCCACCGGCGGATTGCGCTCGAGCTCCTGCTTCTCCACCTGTTTTTCGGTGAGCTTGCTGACGTACAAGTCGCTGGCCGGCACCTGGTATTCGTTGCCCTGGTCATCCTTGACCACGACTTCCGTGCCGTTCTCTACCCATGTCTCTACCGTGGCCGGGAAACGCCCTGCTTCCTCGTTGTCGACGATGACGCGGCTGCCGGTGTCGGGAGCGGTCGGGAAGCGCTCAAGCGCGGATTTCTGCTCCTTCTTCGGCGGCAGCGGTCCCGTCTTCCTTTCGGTAGCGATCGGCGCCAGCGGCTCAAGCGCCGGATCCGTGGACATCGCCGGGATTTCATCGTCGATCGGGACCACGCCCTTGTCGCTCGGGTTCTCGCGCTCCAGCTGCTCAGGCGACTTGGCAATCGGCGTCAGATTGCCGATCGGGATCTGGTAGACCTCGCCGCTGCCGCCATCGATCACGACAGCCTCGTCGCCCTCGTAGCCGTCGATGCGGGCCATGAACGGGTCCATGCCCTCGGCGTCGACTCGGACCGTGGCGCCTACCTCTGGCCGGCCGTCGGTCGGTGTCACCGCAGCGGCTGGAGCGGTGACAGGTGCAGGCGGCGCTCGGCGCTGCATCTCCTCCTCGGCGCGCTGGACAGAGCGACCGATGGGGCCACGCGCCGGCGGCTTGACGAACTCGACGTTGCCCGGGTCCGTGGCCGGCGGGGCTTCTGCGGGCGCAGGCGCGCGACTTGCAGCGCCACCGGCTGCACCCATGCCGCCGCCCATCACGCCACCTGCGGCAACGCCGGCCGCAACGGCTTCACCCACGCCCTGGGTCAGTTCCTGATCCGGATCGACGGTCTGCATGGCAAGGTTCTCTGCCATGGTCTGCGCAGCGCCCTGGGGCGCTTCTTCCATGATGCCCTCGGCGACGAAGCCACGGGCACCGCCCGCAACGATGCGCTTGGCAATGCCACCACCGACACCTTCGGCGATGATCTTCGCAAGCGCACGGTCACCCAGGCCGCCGAACATGCCGGTTGCGACGCCGGAGACCACGAAGGCCTGCGACGCTGCGTCCTCGCTGATTGCCTTGATGGCCTCTTCTTCGGTCATCCCGCCGTTGATGAGGTCCTGCACGGCGTCCGACGACACCAACTGGTCGCGCGGCATTGCGGCGATCCGGTCGCGGACGTTCTTCGCGGAATCGGCACCGCCCATGGTGCCCTCGATCAGGGCGCCTGAAATGGTTGCGGTGCGAGCAGCCGTCGCTGCTGCGGCACGCTGGGTCGCACCACCCGCGAGAGCACGCACATAGGCGCCACGGGCGAGGATGCCGCCGGGGAACATGGTGACGACGGTACCGGGCGCGCTCTCGCCCACCACCCGCAGGTAGCTGCGCGGATCGGTCCATGCCGGGCCGAAAAAGCCCTTCTCCTCGTCCCACCAGTTCTTGGCGTCGGCTTCCTGCTGGCGATCGGTGACAGAGGCACGGGCCTTGTCCTGCGCGTTCTCCATCTTCTGGTCGAGCGTGTTGCCCATAACCCAGCGGTCGATGTTGTCGGACGCCTCGAGGAACTTGTCACCGCCGGGGATCTTGGAGAACACGGTGTCGGCGAGTGAGGAGATCGACTGCCCGACACCGATCACGCCGGCCTTGAGGATCCGGCCGGTATCGCCTGCCAGGCCGGTCGACTTATTCTCCTCTTCCCACTGCTGCTGATAAGCAGGGAGGTCGGCCTCGTCGATCTGACCATAGCGGCCGGGGTTCTCGGCACCCAGCGCGTCGGCCTGTTGGCCCACGTCCCTGTTGTGCATCTCGTTGAGCGCACGGACTCGGGTCTGCTCGAACTGCTCACCCTTCTCGGCCGCCTGCTGCGCCCTCTGGGCCGCCTGCTCGTCGGCCATCTGCTGAAACGGATTGGCACCGCCGGCCGCAAACACGTTCATGCCGTCGGCTGGCTTGAAATTCTCGTCGAGGACGATGGTGCCAGCCTTCGGAGCGCCGGCACCTCCCGCGGTGCTTCGCTGTTGGGCAGCCTTCACCGCTTCTTCCTGAGAAGAGAACCGCGGGAAGGCCTGCCCATTTCTCGACTCGAAGTCCTGCATGGCTCCGAGGATTGATCCTTCATCTTCGGGCTCAAACTGCTGGGGGCCTTTTTCGCCCATCCAGAGCGACGGGACGTTGACCCACTTCCCATCAGGCAACTGCCATGTCGTGGTGATCTCGGTGGAATAGGAGCCGTCGCTGTTCTCCCGACGTTCGCCGGGCTGGAATGGCCGCAGCCCGCCTTTCGATTGCGCACCACCGCTCGGGTTCTTCGCCACCTCCTGAAACCATGCCGGCGCCTTTGGCATCAGAGCATTGGTGCGGTCGTACATGAACCAAGTTTTTCCGGTACCGGTCTGATCCTTCATGTCGACGTGCAGCATGTCGGGGCTGTTCTTGTAGATCCCGAACCGCTTGACGCCCTTCGCCTGTAGCGAGCGCACGAGCTGCGCGCGCTCCGCCTCGTTCATGCCCTTCATGGACACATCACTGGCGGTACCGGTCGAGTGCATGCCCGGCTTTGCCTTGCGCGCTTCCACGGGGTGACTGGCGCCACGGTAGCCGCTGTTGATCGTGAACGGGCGCCCGAACTCCGCGCTGGTCTCTTCCAGGATGCCGCGGAACGTCGGGTCCAGCTTGTCCTGCCCCTCGTGGACGAAGTTGAGCACACCACCCTTGCCCGTCGTCGGCATGTCCGGTTCGTCCGGCAGCAGGTCGGCCATGCCGCGGCCCTTCGGCTCGCGCGCGGTCGCGGGCGCGCTGTCGCCCCGCAGCACCGCCTCGAATGGATCTTCCGTCCTGCCGATGCCCGGCTGCTTGTCCATCATCTCGTCGTAGCTTGGCAGCGTGCCTTTGCGACCGGCCTGCTCGGACTTGTAGAAGCGATGCTGGCCGATGTCGGCCGTCTTCGGCATCTCCTTCGACCAGTAGGGCGTCACCGACGTTGCGTGATAGTGGTCGGCACCACCGGTCGCGTCTGGCAATGCGCCGGCCAGCACCTGGTCGAGGATGCTTTCGGCCTGCTTGCGCAGCTCGGGATCTTCCATCGCCTTCTTGGCGTCGGGCCCTGGCGCAGAGTAGCCGGTGAACTGGTCCGGCTCGCGGACAACCTCGG